>OJWB01000002.1_pt1 | contig 229428 bp, 190 predicted proteins | sample 1600321 | NCBI WGS metagenome assembly OJWB01 (sample SAMN04436905, study PRJEB24849) | human gut metagenome | biome: human gut; feature: NICU; material: stool | host: Homo sapiens | place: USA: Saint Louis, MO | collected 2012-04-01
AAATCGCCGATATCTACGCCAACTGCGGCATTACCAAAAAAGTGAAGGCCACCGGTCTGGACGCGCTGTTTGATGCGACGGTTAAGGAGATGAAAGAGGCCGGAGACGACACTATCGTCTTTACCAACTTCGTCGACTTCGACTCCTCGTGGGGCCACCGCCGGGACGTGGCGGGCTACGCCGCAGGCCTGGAGCTGTTTGACCGCCGCCTGCCGGAGCTGATGGCGCTGGTGGGCGAGGATGATATTCTCATTCTGACCGCGGACCACGGCTGCGATCCGACGTGGAGCGGCACTGACCATACCCGGGAGCACATTCCGGTGCTGGTATACGGGCCGAAGGTGAAGCCGGGTTCGCTGGGCCACCGGGAAACGTTTGCCGATATCGGCCAGACGCTGGCGAAATATTTCGGCACCTCGCCGATGGAATACGGTAAGCCGATGTTCTGATCCAGCGGCGGGAGATCTCCCGCCCTGCGTTGTTTGAATCTATAAGGATAAAAGAATGGCAACTCCCCACATTAACGCCGAGATGGGCGATTTCGCAGACGTTGTGCTGATGCCGGGCGACCCGCTGCGCGCGAAGCATATCGCTGAAACCTTCCTCGAAGACGTGCGCGAAGTGAACAACGTGCGCGGGATGCTGGGCTTCACCGGCACCTATAAGGGCCGCAAAATTTCGGTGATGGGACACGGCATGGGCATTCCGTCCTGCTCTATCTACACCAAGGAGCTCATCACCGACTTCGGCGTGAAGAAGATCATCCGCGTTGGCTCCTGCGGCGCGGTGCGCCCGGACGTTAAGCTGCGCGACGTGGTGATCGGCATGGGCGCCTGCACCGACTCTAAAGTGAACCGCATGCGCTTTAAGGATCACGACTATGCCGCTATCGCCGACTTCGGCATGGTGCGCGACGCGGTGGATGCGGCGAAGGCGCTGGGCGTCGAGGCCCGCGTCGGTAATATCTTCTCCGCCGACCTGTTCTACACGCCGGACCCGCAGATGTTCGACGTGATGGAAAAGTACGGCATTCTCGGCGTTGAGATGGAAGCGGCGGGCATCTACGGCGTGGCCGCTGAGTTCGGTGCCAAAGCGCTGACCATCTGCACCGTGTCGGACCATATCCGCACCCACGAGCAGGTCTCCTCGGCCGACCGTCAGACCACTTTCAACGATATGATCAAAATCGCGCTGGAGTCCGTCCTGCTGGGCGACAAGGCGTAAGTTTATCAGGCCGGACGCGGGCGTCCGGCCTGAAGTATCTATTCATTAATCTATTCTCAATAGCTATTGTTTCCTTTACTTTCATGATCTTTTTCCTGTATACAGGTTTGAATATCTATTCATGAAAGTATTCATCCATGTCTGAGATCGCCGATTTTCTGCTCCACGGACCCCGCTCTGCTCCCGAACTGCGCCGCAGCCTGAACATCAGCCAGGCCACGTTTTCACGTCTGGCCGCTGGGCAGCCTCAGGTCATCCAGTTCGGCAAGGCGCGGGCGACCCGCTATGCCCTGTCCCGGCCCGTGCGCGGAACGGCGTGCTTTCCTCTGTGGAGAGTGAACGACGAGGGGCGGGTAGGCAAAGTGGCCGATTTATATCCCTGCTGGCCGCAGGGCAGCGTTCTGGCACGCTACGAGGACGGTGATGCGCAGTGGTTTGACGGCCTGCCCTGGTATCTGACGGATCTACGCCCGCAGGGTTTCTTAGGCCGCTCCTGGGGGCGCCGCGTTGCCGCGCTGCTTAATCTGCCCGAGGATATTCGCCGCTGGCAGGAAGAAGAGGTGCTGTTCGCCCTGAGCGCGTTTGACGGCGAGAGCAGCGGGGGCTGGCTAGTCGGCGAGGCAAACTATCAGCGCTGGCTGCTTGCGCCGCCGCCGCTGGCCATCGCCCAGGCTGAGAAGGCGCTGCGCTACCCTGAGATTGCGCAGGAGGCGCTGGCGGGCGAGATTATTGGTTCTTCGGCGGGCGGAGAGCAGCCGAAGTTTACCTGTTTTGCGCAGACGGCGCGGGGGGATGCCCATCTGCTGGTAAAATTCAGCGCCGTGCCTGAGACCACCGTCGCCCGTCGCTGGGCCGATCTGCTGATTGCCGAGTCCCTGGCGCTGGGGGTGCTTGCCGGAAGCGGTATCAGCACTTCCGAGGCGCAAATTGTGCAGAGCGCAAGCGGGCAGGTTTTTCTGGAATCCACCCGCTTTGACTGCGTGGGGCAGGCCGGACGCCGGGCGATAGTGTCGCTGGAGGCGGTGCAGAGTGAATACGCCGCGTCGCCGGGAGGCTGGCCGCAGGTCACCCGCGCGCTGGTGGAGCAGAATATTGTTACCCCCGATGCGCTGCACGACGTTGAAAAGATGTGGGCCTTTGGCCGCCTGATTGCCAACAGCGATATGCACGCGGGCAACCTCTCTTTCTTCTACGGGCCGCCGCCGCTGGCGCTTGCCCCGGTTTACGATATGCTGCCGATGGCCTTTTCTCCGCATACGTCAGGCGAAATGCGGCGGGAGCCGGTTGACATTAAATTCGATCCGATGCCGGGGCGCGAGGCCTGGGCGTTTGCCCTGCCGCTGGCAGAGACATTCTGGCAGCAGGTCGCCGCCGACGGGCGCATCAGCGATGAGTTTCGCGCGATCGCCGCAGGCATGGCGGCGCCGTTAGACGACGTCCGCCAGATCCTCCGCCGCCTGGCCTAGCGCACCGCCTGCGCTATCCACGCCGCCAGCTCCCGCAGTTCAGCTTCCTGCTGCGGATACTCCGCAATCAGCGCTTCGCAGGTCTGCTGCAGCACATCGGCCCGGTACTGGCAGCCCTGCAGACGCTGCGCCAGCGCCTCCAGCGGCGCCGGGTTGAGGCTGTCGGTAAAGGCCTGCGCGCGGGTAATGACGCCCTTTTCGACGTCGAAGTGCAGCTCGACCCCGCCCCAGGTAAAGCGCTCATCCAGCAGATGGCTGAAGGCCGGGGCCTGGCCGAAGTTCCACGCCCAGCTGCTCTGGCGGGCGAAGGTTTCCGCAAAGCCAGGCAGATCCGGCGCCCTGTCCGGCGAGATCACCTCTGCCGCGACCCGCTCGCCGTAGTGGGCGAAGAAGGCATCTGTCACCGCGTCGCAGATCTGCTGATGGGTAATGTCCGGCAGCAGCTCCACCAGGTTGGCGACCCGGCCGCGCACCGAGGTGATGCCTTTGGCCTGCAGCTTCTTCGGGTCCGGATTGAGGTAGTTCGCCAGCCGGCTGAGGTCGGCGTTCAGCAGCAGGGTGCCGTGGTGAAAGCCGCGGTCTTTGGTTTCCCGGTAGGCGGAGCCGGAAACCTTGCGGTCGCCCTCCGGCGTCTTCACCACCAGATCGTTGCGCCCGGAGGCCTCGGCCCGCACGCCCAGGGCATTAAGGGCGTTAAGCACAATGGCGGTGGAGACGGTTTTGTCGTACTCGGGCTTACCGGCCATAAAGGTGAAGCAGGTGTTGCCGAGGTCGTGAAACACCGCGCCGCCGCCGCTGCTGCGCCGGGCCAGGCGGACGTTGTCCTCCTCCATGCGCCGGGTGTTGCACTCCTTCCACGGGTTCTGCGCCCGGCCAATAACGACCGTATCGGCATTGCGCCAGAGAAAAAGCACCCGCTGGGTGGCGGGCATCTGGCGAAAGATGCACTCCTCCACCGCCAGGTTAAACCAGGGATCGTAAGAGTCGGAGATAAGCAGGCGCAGGGTAGTCATGGCAGAGTTCCTTTCCTTAAGTTGTCAGTCTGGCGTTTTTTTCCCGCCGTCGTCCTCTTCCGGGACCGTCTTATTGGCGGTCAGCAGGAAGGGCGACTGCTGCCAGCGGGTGCGTTTCCCCTGCAGCAGCGTGCGCGTCAGCACCACGCCGATGGCCAGCGACAGCAGCAGCATCAGGCGCAGGATGTTGGTGGTGTTATCCACCTGGCGGGATTCGGTGGCCAGCGTATGGGTGTCGAGGGTGATGCGCAGATAGCCCAGCGGCTCGTTCTTGCCCTGAATGGGCTCCACAATCTGCTCGCTGAAGTAGCCGCCGGCTTTTTTGCCGTCGAGGGCGAGACGGTCGCGGACCTTAACCCCCTCGCCGGCGTGGCTGACCAGATAGCCCTGCTCGTCGTAGACGCTGGCATCCAGCACGCGGGTATTGGCGGTGAGCGCGGCAAGCTGCTGGCCGATACGCTTCTCGTCCGGCGACTCGGCGCGCATCAGCGGCGCGAGGGTGAGGGTAACCTGATGGGCCAGCATCCGCCCCAGCTCTTCAAGCTGCGGATTGCGCTGGCGCTGGGAGTTCTGGCTGAACCACGACGCGCCCTGCATCAGGGCCACCAGCAGGGCAAGGCAGATCAGCACGATCGCCGCCCGGTGCAGCCGAAATTTCAGTTTTGCGCGAACCATTCTTCACCTCTCGTTGATTGCCGCAGCGGGCGCTGCAAGAGTACCACCTCTGATCGGGTGGCACAAAACGCCGCTTCGCTGATGCGCTGTCGGGCGGTGGAAGAGTCTCGTCAGGAATTCAGCAGGCTGTTCACGTCCACCAGCGTGATTTCGTTACGCCGGGTCCGGATGCTGCCGGTGCGTTCGAACGTTTTCAGCTCACGGCTGACGGTTTCCGGCGTGAGATCCAGATAGTTTGCCATCTCGTTTCGCGACATTGGCAGGTGAAAGGAGCGGGCGGAGTAGCCCTGGCGCGCGTAGTGCCCCGACATCTGATGCAGAAACTCCGCCAGCCGGTCGCGGGCGCGCATTCTTCGCATCACGGCGTAGTTAAGATGCTGGCGCAGGTTGTGGTTCATCATCGCGAGTATCGTGGGCCGGGTCTCCTCGTCCCTGAGCATTTTTGCCAGCATCGGCAGAGGCAGGCGGCGAACCGCGCTGGTATCCAGTGCGTATGCCGAGACCGAGTGCTGCTCGCCGGGGTAGTCGCTCAGGCCGATCCACTCGCCGCTGAATTTAAAGCGCGAGATCCACTCATCGCCTTCCGCCGTGCTCTGCGTAATTTTAAAAGCGCCGGCGGTGATGATATCAATGCTTTCCAGCGCCTCTCCGGCGTTAAAAAGCCGCTGCCCGCGCTGCACTATCCGCTGCGGTAGCAGAGTGACCGCGCGCGCTATTTCGCTATTGCATTGCCACATTTCCCTACGTTCCATGTCCGGTAAGCGCCGTTGCGCTCTTGTCCGCATCCTTTTTGCGAAAACGGAGATGTTAATTCAATGTAATAGAAAAGCAATTAAAAAAATTGTGGAAATAGGCCAGCACGCCGCCGGGCAAGGGTTTGCGCGTCGGGCGCGTCCCAGGAACTTTCCTGGTTTCAGGACGCTGCGCCCCGCTGCCGCAGCGCGTCGGGGAGCGCGTCTGCCCGGGCGCAAGAATTTGCACTTTACTGTTGCCAGAAGCGCTGGCGACAGGGTAGCCTCATGCGTTATTTTCCTGCCGTGAATCTGGATTTCTGGAGCTGTAATGCCGAACAGTCTGACCTGGTGCGACCTGCCTGACGATGTCTCTTTGTGGCCGGGGCTGCCCCTTTCGTTAAGCGGTGATGAAGTGATGCCGCTGGATTACCACGCCGGGCGCAGCGGCTGGCTGCTGTATGGCCGCCGGCTGGATAAGCAGCGCCTCACTGACTATCAGCACAAGCTGGGGGCGGCGATGGTCATTGTTGCCGCCTGGTGCGTGGAGGATTATCAGGTGATCCGCCTCGCCGGCTCCCTGACGCCGCGCGCAACCCGCCTGGCGCACAATGCCGGTCTGGACGTTGCCCCGCTGGGCAAAATCCCGCACCTGCGCACGCCGGGCCTGCTGGTGATGGACATGGACTCCACCGCTATCCAGATCGAATGTATTGATGAAATCGCCAGGCTGGCCGGCACCGGCGAGATGGTGGCGGAAGTGACCGAGCGCGCGATGCGCGGCGAGCTGGACTTTACCGCCAGCCTGCGCCAGCGGGTGGGGACTCTGGAAGGCGCCGATGCCCAAATTTTGGGCCAGGTGCGCGACGCGCTACCGCTGATGCCGGGCCTGGTTCAGCTGGTGCTCAAGCTGGAGACCCTCGGCTGGAAGGTGGCCATTGCCTCCGGCGGCTTCACCTTCTTTGCCGACTACCTGCGCGACAAGCTGCGCCTGACCGCCGCGGTCGCCAACGAACTGGAGATCATCGACGGCAGGCTCACCGGCCAGGTGATCGGCGACATCGTCGATGCGAACTATAAGGCAATGACCCTGCGGCGGCTGGCGGATGAACATCAGATCCCCGGGACGCAGACCGTGGCGATCGGCGACGGCGCCAACGATCTGCCGATGATCAAGGCAGCCGGCCTCGGTATCGCCTATCACGCTAAGCCGAAAGTCAATGAGCAGACGGAAGTCACCATCCGTCATGCCGACCTGATGGGGGTATTCTGTATCCTGTCAGGCAGTCTGAATCAGGAGTAAAACGTGGCGAAAGCACCGAAACGCGCCTTTGTCTGCAACGAGTGCGGCGCGGACTATCCGCGCTGGCAGGGACAGTGCAGCGCCTGTCATGCGTGGAATACCATCACCGAGATGCGCATTGCCGCCTCTCCCACCGTGGCGCGCAACGAGCGGCTCAGCGGCTATGCGGGCAGCGCGGGCGTATCGAAGGTGCAGAAGCTCTCCGACATCAGCCTCGAAGAGCTGCCGCGCTTCTCCACCGGCTTCAAAGAGTTTGACCGCGTGCTCGGCGGCGGCGTGGTGCCGGGCAGCGCCATCCTGATCGGCGGTAACCCCGGCGCCGGGAAATCAACGCTGCTGCTGCAGACGCTGTGCCGCCTTGCCGAGCAGATGAAAACCCTGTACGTCACCGGCGAAGAGTCGCTGCAGCAGGTGGCGATGCGCGCCCACCGCCTCGGCCTGCCGACCGGCAACCTCAATATGCTGTCGGAAACCAGCATCGAGCAGATCTGCCTGATCGCCGAAGAGGAGCAGCCGAAGCTGATGGTGATCGACTCGATCCAGGTGATGCACATGGCGGATATCCAGTCCTCCCCCGGCAGCGTCGCCCAGGTGCGCGAAACCGCCGCCTACCTGACGCGCTTCGCCAAGACGCGCGGCGTGGCGATCGTGATGGTCGGCCACGTGACGAAAGATGGCTCCCTGGCGGGGCCGAAGGTGCTGGAGCACTGCATCGACTGCTCGGTACTGCTGGACGGCGACGCCGACTCCCGCTTCCGCACCCTGCGCAGCCACAAGAACCGCTTCGGGGCGGTTAACGAGCTGGGCGTGTTCGCCATGACCGAGCAGGGGCTGCGCGAAGTGAGCAACCCGTCGGCGATCTTCCTCAGCCGCGGCGACGAAGTGACCTCCGGCAGCTCGGTGATGGTGGTCTGGGAGGGCACCCGCCCGCTGCTGGTGGAGATCCAGGCGCTGGTCGATCAGTCGATGATGTCCAATCCGCGCCGGGTGGCGGTGGGCCTTGAGCAGAACCGGCTCGCCATCCTGCTTGCGGTCCTGCACCGCCACGGCGGCCTGCAGATGGCAGATCAGGACGTGTTTGTGAACGTCGTCGGCGGCGTGAAGGTAACGGAAACCAGCGCCGATCTGGCGCTGATGCTGGCGATGGTCTCCAGCCTTCGCGACCGCCCGCTGCCGCAGGATCTGGTGGTGTTTGGCGAAGTCGGCCTGGCCGGGGAGATCCGCCCGGTGCCGAGCGGCCAGGAGCGCATTTCCGAGGCGGCCAAGCACGGCTTCCGCCGCGCTATCGTGCCTGCGGCCAACGTGCCGAAAAAAGTGCCGGAGGGGATGAAGGTGATCGGCGTGAAAAAACTCTCGGATGCGCTGAATGCCTTTGACGACTTATAATTGGTAAGTTGTTGTCTTGTCAGCCAGGAGGCTCTTTTGTCATCGTTCGACTATATCAAAACCGCCATTCGCCAGAAGGGCTGCACCCTCCAGCAGGTAGCCGACGCCAGCGGGATGACCAAAGGCTATCTGAGCCAGCTGCTCAATGCCAAGATCAAAAGCCCCAGCGCCCAGAAGCTGCAGGCGCTGCACCGCTTTCTCGGGCTTGAGTATCCGCGCCGGCAGAAGAGCGTCGGCGTGGTGTTCGGCAAGTTCTACCCGCTGCACACCGGCCACATCTATCTGATCCAGCGCGCCTGCAGCCAGGTGGACGAGCTGCACATCATCATGGGCTACGACGATACCCGCGACCGGGCGCTGTTTGAGGACAGCGCCATGTCCCAGCAGCCGACGGTCTCCGATCGCCTGCGCTGGCTGCTGCAGACCTTTAAGTATCAGAAAAACATTCGCATCCACGCCTTTAACGAAGAAGGTATGGAACCGTATCCCCACGGCTGGGACGTCTGGAGCAACGGCGTTAAAGCGCTGATGGACGAGAAGGGCATCCAGCCGAACTGGATCTACACCTCGGAAGAGGCGGACGCGCCGCAGTATCTCGAACATCTCGGCATCGAAACGGTGCTTATCGATCCGAAGCGCACCTTTATGAGCATCAGCGGTTCGCAGATCCGCGAGAATCCGTTCCGCTACTGGGACTACATCCCGACCGAAGTGAAGCCCTTTTTCGTGCGTACTGTCGCGATTTTGGGCGGTGAGTCCAGCGGTAAGTCAACGCTGGTCAATAAGCTCGCCAACATCTTCAACACCACCAGCGCCTGGGAGTACGGGCGCGACTACGTCTTTTCGCACCTCGGCGGCGACGAGATGGCGCTGCAGTACTCCGACTACGACAAAATCGCCCTCGGCCAGGCGCAGTACATCGACTTCGCGGTGAAGTACGCCAACAAGGTCGCCTTTATCGATACCGATTTCGTCAGCACCCAGGCGTTCTGCAAGAAGTACGAAGGGCGCGAGCACCCGTTCGTCCAGGCGCTGATCGATGAATACCGCTTCGACCTGGTGATCCTGCTGGAGAACAATACGCCGTGGGTGGCCGACGGCCTGCGCAGCCTCGGCAGTTCGGTGGACCGCAGGGAGTTTCAGCAGATGCTGGTGGATATGCTGAACGAGAACGGGATCCGCTTTGTGCACGTCGAGGAGTCGGACTACGACGGGCGATTTTTGCGCTGCGTGGAGCTGGTGAAAGAGATGATGGGGGAGCAGGGGTAAACCCCTCTTCCCGGCGGGAAGAGGGGACGCGTTTACTTGGCAATACGCTTGTACTTAATCCGCTTCGGCTCCAGCGCGTCCGCGCCCAGCGTGCGTTTCTTGTACTCTTCGTACTCGGTAAAGTTACCTTCGAAGAACTCCACCTTGCCCTCGTCCTGGTAGTCCAGAATGTGGGTAGCGATGCGGTCGAGGAACCAGCGGTCGTGCGAGATAACCATTGCGCAGCCCGGGAACTCCAGCAGGGCGTTTTCCAGCGCGCGCAGGGTTTCGATATCCAGGTCGTTGGTCGGTTCATCGAGCAGCAGCATGTTGCCGCCAACCTGCAGCAGCTTCGCCAGATGCAGACGGCCGCGCTCGCCGCCGGAGAGTTCGCCGACGCGCTTGCCCTGGTCGGTGCCCTTGAAGTTAAAGCGCCCCACGTAGGCGCGGCTCGGCATTTCGGTGTTGCCGATCTTCATGATGTCCAGCCCGCCTGACACCTCTTCCCACACGGTTTTGCTGTTGTCCATCGCATCGCGGAACTGATCCACGGACGCCAGCTTCACGGTATCGCCGAGGGTGATGGTGCCGCCGTCGGGCTGCTCCTGGCCGGACATCATGCGGAACAGCGTCGATTTACCGGCGCCGTTCGGGCCGATGATACCCACGATAGCGCCTTTCGGTACCGAGAAGCTGAGATCGTCGATCAGCACGCGGTCGCCGTAGGATTTGCGCAGGTGCTCCACTTCAACCACTTTATCGCCGAGACGCGGTCCTGGCGGAATAAACAGTTCGTTGGTCTCGTTACGCTTCTGATATTCGGTGCTGTTAAGCTCCTCAAAGCGCGCCAGGCGGGCTTTGCCCTTCGACTGACGGCCCTTCGTGCCCTGGCGCACCCACTCCAGCTCTTTCTCAATGGACTTGCGGCGGGCCGCTTCCGCAGAGGCTTCCTGCGCCAGGCGCTGGTCTTTCTGCTCCAGCCACGAGGAGTAGTTGCCTTCCCACGGAATGCCTTCCCCGCGGTCCAGTTCGAGGATCCAGCCGGCGACGTTATCGAGGAAGTAGCGGTCGTGGGTAATTGCTACCACGGTGCCCTCGAAGTCGTGCAGGAAGCGCTCCAGCCAGGCCACGGACTCGGCGTCCAGGTGGTTGGTCGGTTCGTCGAGCAGCAGCATATCCGGTTTTTCGAGCAGCAGGCGGCACAGGGCCACGCGGCGGCGTTCGCCGCCCGACAGGTTGGCGATTTTTGCGTCCCAGTCCGGCAGGCGCAGGGCGTCTGCGGCGCGCTCAAGCTGCACGTTCAGGTTGTGACCGTCGTGGGCCTGGATTATCTCTTCATATTTACCCTGCTGGGCGGCCAGCTTGTCGAAGTCGGCGTCAGGTTCGGCGTACAGGGCGTACACTTCGTCCAGCCCTTTCAGGGCGTTAACCACTTCCGCGACCGCCTCTTCCACGGATTCGCGCACGGTGTGCTCCGGGTTGAGCTGCGGCTCCTGCGGCAGGTAGCCAATCTTGATGCCCGGCTGCGGGCGCGCTTCACCTTCGATATCGGTGTCGATACCGGCCATGATTTTCAGCAGGGTGGATTTACCGGCGCCGTTCAGGCCCAGCACGCCAATTTTGGCCCCGGGGAAGAAACTCAGAGAGATGTTTTTCAGAATATGACGCTTCGGCGGGACCACTTTGCCGACGCGATGCATGGTATAAACGAATTGAGCCACGTTGGACTTCGCCTCTTTTATTTTACTGATGGGTTGTTAAAGACGAAGTGTAGCCTTTTTCCCACCTGAATCCCAGCCAGCCGATGAGGGTGGTAAAAAGCCAGGAAATCAGGCAACGTGGCGGCTTTACGGTTGTCTGAATAGCACGAAGAGACGCGGCACGACGCTGCATTGATGCATTTTTTAAAGGAGCGCTTGTGGAAAAAGCAAACCCCGTGACGTGGCGTTATCTGGCTGCCGCCGTCTGTCTGTTTACGGTCAGCGCCGCGGTGCACGCCGATTCACTGGATGAACAGCGCAGCCGCTACGCGCAGATCAAGCAGGCGTGGGACAATAATCAGATGGATGTCGTCAGCCAGCTGATGCCGACGCTAACGGACTATCCGCTCTATCCCTACCTGCAGTACCGCCAGCTGACCAGCGATTTGAGCAATGAACCAGCGCTCGCGGTGAGCAATTTTATCAGCGCCAATCCGACGCTGCCGTCTACCCGCACGCTGCAAAACCGCTTTGTAAACGAACTGGCCCGCCGTGAGGACTGGCGCGGGCTGCTGGCCTTCAGCCCGGACAAGCCGGGAACGGTGCAGGCGCAGTGCAACTACTACTACGCCAAATATCAGGTCGGCGACCTTCAGGCAGCGTGGGCCGGGGCGAAAGATCTCTGGCTGAGCGGCTCAAACCGCCCCGCGGCGTGCGACGTGCTGTTCGGTGCCTGGCGCGCTTCCGGCGCGCAGGATCCGCTGGCTTATCTGGAGCGCATCCGACTGGCGATGAAGGCGGGCAATACCCGGCTGGTCAATACCCTGGCAGGCCAGATGCCGGCCGACTATCAGACTATTTCTGCGCAGGTCCTGAGCCTTGCCGCCAACCCTGACAGCGTCCTGAGTTTCGCGCAGAACACCGGGAATACGGACTTTACCCGCCAGATGGCGGCCATTGCCTTTAGCCGCGTCGCCCGTCAGGACGTGGAGAACGCCCGGGCGCTGATCCCGATGCTCGCCGCTGCCCAGAAGCTCAGCGACGAGCAGGTTCAGGCGCTGCGCGATACCGTCGCCTGGCAGCTGATGGGCAGCGACGTTACCGACGAGCAGGCCCGCTGGCGCGATGACGCCATTATGCGCTCCGGTTCCACCTCGCTGCTGGAGCGGCGGGTGCGGCTGGCGATTGGCGCAGGCGATCGCAAGGGGCTGGATACCTGGCTTTCGCGCCTGCCGATGGAGGCGAAAGAAAAAGACGAATGGCGCTACTGGCAGGCGGACCTGCTGATGGACAGCGGCCGCGAGGCGGAAGCGAAAGAGATCCTTCACGGCCTGATGAAGGAGCGGGGCTTCTATCCGATGGTGGCGGCCCAGCGGCTTGGCGAAGACTATCCCATCCGGGTGGAGAAAACCGAGGGTACGGCCTCCGCTGAGCTGGTGAACAGCCCGGAGATGGCCCGCGTGCGTGAGCTGATGTACTGGGATCTGGATAACACCGCCCGCGCTGAGTGGGCGAATCTTGTCAGAAGCCGCACTCCAGCCGAACAGGGCCAGCTGGCGAAGTACGCTTACGATCGCGACTGGTGGGATCTGAGCGTGCAGGCGACGATTGCCGGCAAGCTGTGGGACAACCTGCGCGAGCGCTTCCCGCTGGCCTGGGAAAACCTCTTTGCCCGCTACACCGCTGAGAAGGGCATCAGCCAGAGCTACGCGATGGCGATAGCCCGTCAGGAGAGCGCCTGGAACCCGAAGGCCCGCTCGCCGGTGGGGGCTTCCGGGCTGATGCAGATTATGCCCGGCACAGCGACCCACACGGTGAAGATGTTCAGCATTCCCGGCTACGGCGGCCAGAATCAGCTGCTGGATCCGGAAACCAACATCAACATCGGCACCAGTTACCTGCAGTACGTCTATCAGCAGTTTGGCAATAACCGCATCTACGCGGCCGCCGCCTATAACGCCGGGCCGGGCAGGGTGCGCACCTGGCAAGGCAACAGCGCCGGGAAGCTGAATGCGGTGGCTTTCGTGGAGAGTATCCCCTTCTCGGAAACGCGCGGCTACGTGAAGAATGTGCTGGCCTACGACGCCTACTACCGCTACTTCATGGGCGAGAAGCCGGCTATCCTCACCGACGCCGAGTGGAGCCAGCGTTACTGATCCTGCGAGAGTATGTTATGCTTGTACTCGCTAAAGAGTACATCCGGCGGATGGCCCCGGCCATCCGCCCCAACACGGTGGCATAACATGACCCAACAATCCCCATATTCAGCCGAGACTGCGCATCAGCGCAACGAAGAGTGGCTTCGTTTTGTGGAGCTGCTGCGCCTGGCCTATGAGGCCGACCACCATCTGCCGCTGCTGAACCTGATGATGACCCCGGACGAACGTGAAGCGCTGGGCACCCGGGTGCGCATTATTGAGGAGCTGCTGCGCGGCGAACTGAGCCAGCGTGAGCTGAAAAACGCCCTGGGCGCAGGCATTGCCACCATCACGCGCGGCTCAAACAGCCTGAAGTCGGCCCCCGCGGAGCTGCGCCACTGGCTTGAACAGACGCTGCCGGAAACTCACCGGTAAACCGCGTTATGAAACGGGCTTAGCGCCAGAATTACCGCCTGGTAATAGACGCTGGCGCGGGTCAGACTGCCGGCGGTGAAGACGCCAATGGCGCCGCCTTTGCGGCCAATCTCCTCAATGCCGGTATAGCGGGACATCACCGGCCCCAGCGCCTCGCCGCCGCGCACGGCCGCCAGGATCTTTTCCGGCAGCGGCAGAGTGGCCGACCGGGCTTCGCCGCGCTGCTCCCGGCTCTCAATCACCACCCAACTGAAGGTGCTGTCATCATCAATGCCGGCTTCAATGGCCACCCAGAAGTCGGCGTCTGGCCGCAGCTGGCGGGCATGATGCAGCCGATTCCGTGCGCCGGCGCGCGTTTCCTCGCTGCCAAACGGCTGTTCCGGCACGCCGCTCTCGACGGAAATAGGGTCAATGTGGCAGGATCCCTCGCCGAAAATCTGGCTAAAAGCCTGCAGAATCGCCTGAATTTTGGCGGGATTGGTGGTCGCTGAGATAATCTGGTGCATAATCAGTAGGTAGATATATGGCCGAAATAATCATCGCAGTATAACGGATAATGAGCATGTTACAGGTATACCTTGTTCGCCACGGCGAAACGCAGTGGAACGCCGAACGGCGCATTCAGGGCCAGTCCGACAGCCCGCTGACCGCCCTCGGCGAACGCCAGGCCCAGCAGGTCGGCGAACGCGTCCGCACGCTGGGCATCACCCATATCATCGCCAGCGATCTTGGACGTACGCGCCAGACCGCTGAGATCATTGCCAGCGCCTGCGGCTGCGGCATCACCTTCGATCCGCGCCTGCGCGAGCTGGATATGGGCGTGCTGGAGCAGCGCTTTATCGACACGCTGACAGAGGAAGAGGAGCTGTGGCGGCGTCAGTTGGTCAACGGCACGCCGGATGGCCGCATTCCGCAGGGCGAATCCATGCAGGAGCTGGGCGAGCGCGTGCGCGCGGCGCTGCAGGACTGCCTGGAGCTACCAAAAGGAAGCCGTCCGCTGCTGGTCAGCCACGGCATTGCGCTGGGGTGTCTGGTGAGCACGATCCTCGGCCTGCCGGCCTACGCAGAGCGCCGCCTGCGGCTGCGCAACTGTTCGGTATCGCGGGTCGATTATCAGGAGAGCCAGTGGCTGGCGCCGGGCTGGGTGGTTGAAAGCGCGGGCGATGTATCACATCTTGACGCCCCCGCGCTGGATGAGCTGCAGCGTTAACTAGCGGCGCACCGGGATCATATATTCGAGGCGCAGGTAAACCGGCTCGTCCTGTGCGTGAGAATCCTTCTGCGGAAAATAGCGTTCAATATCCTGTCCCTGACGGCGGATCAGGCCCAGCATCGGCATACAGGTGCCGTACAGGGTCAGGATAAAGTCCTGAATGCCGGCGCCCTGGCCCTCATAGTTGAAGACCACATATTCGCCGCCCTCCAGCTTCACCGGCTGGGCGTGCTGAATATGGCCGTTGGCGATTTCTGGCGTCAGCGCGGTCGTGTAAAAGACCTCCTGCTCGTCGTCCTTCTCCATGCTTGGCCGCGGTTCGTGCAGGCCGAGCATTTCAGGCGGCAGCGACGGCGCATTGCCGAGAAAATCGCGCCAGAACTGGACGCGCATCTGCTGGCGAAATTCCGAGATCTCTTCCAGCTTGCAGGTGTAGCTCTGGGTAACGCCCACCAGGTGTTTTTCCGGCAGGGTAACGAATTCATGCTTCGGCATCGTAAATTCACCCAGCCGCAGGGGCGGGCGCATGCCAAAGGAGTTCCAGTCCGGCGCGCGGCGGTAAAGCGCGGGCGTCAGCATAAACTGCTTCTTAAACGCGCGCGTAAAAGTCTGCTGGGAGTCAAAACGATACTGAAGTGCAATATCCAGAATCGGGCGAGCCGTCAGGCGCAGCGCAACCGCTGATTTTGACAGGCGGCGAGCGCGAATATAGGCACCTATTGCGTGACCCGTAACGTCCTTAAACATCCTTTGCAGGTGCCACTTGGAATAACCCGCTTTTGCGGCCACGTTATCCAGTGACAAAGGTTGATCGAGATGCTCTTCAATCCAGCTAAGAAGATCGCGAATAATCCCAGCTTGATCCATATAATATCCTCATCCTTATTCGCTTATGCGGGTGCCTCTTATTAGGGTAGCGGATGATAGCATTTTTTGATGACGAAACGCTGAGGCTTTTTTTTGTTCAACTGTGCGCTTTCTGCGCGAGTAAGAATCTGATAATTGTAAATGTGTGATCTATAAACATTTTCTGCATCAATTGTAGGGAATATTCCGAAATCATTTTTAGAAATGGTAACAATATGAAATACAAGAAGTTAGTTGCAGCCCTGCTCCTGTCGATGGCGGGCAGCGCCGCAGCCCACGCGGAGCAGATAGGTTCTGTGGACACGGTTTTTAAAATGATTGGTCCCGACCACAAGATCGTCGTTGAGGCGTTTGACGACCCGGATGTCGAAAACGTCACCTGCTACATCAGCCGCGCGAAAACCGGCGGTATTAAAGGCGGCCTGGGCCTGGCAGAGGACACCTCCGATGCGGCTATCTCCTGCCAGCAGGTCGGGCCGATTGCGGTGAGCGACAAGATTAAGAACGGCAAAGCGCAGGGCGAGGTGGTGTTCCAGAAGCGAACGTCGCTGGTGTTTAAAAAGCTGCAGGTGGTGCGCTTTTACGATGCAAAACGTAATGCGCTGGTTTACCTGTCCTATTCGGATAAGGTAGTGGACGGCTCGCCGAAAAACGCGCTGAGCGCCGTGCCTATTATGCCGTGGTCAAAATAGCCCTGGGGCGATGATGAACAAAAAAAACGGCGCAGCGCGCCGTTTTTTTGTATCAGGAGGCGACTAATCCTCAAGATCGCCGCAGAAGCGGTAACCTTCGCCGTGAATAGTGGCGATGATTTCCGGCGTATCCGGCGTGGATTCGAAATGCTTACGGATGCGGCGGATGGTCACGTCGACGGTGCGGTCGTGCGGCTTCAGCTCGCGGCCGGTCATTTTCTTCAGCAGCTCTGCGCGGGACTGGATCTTACCCGGGTTTTCGCAGAAGTGCAGCATGGCGCGGAACTCGCTGCGCGGCAGTTTGTACTGCTCGCCGTTCGGGCTGACCAGCGAACGGCTGTTGATGTCCAGCTCCCAGCCGTTGAACTTGTAGCTTTCAACGGTACGGCGCTCTTCGCTCACGCTGCCCAGATTCATGGTGCGGGAGAGCAGATTGCGCGCGCGGATGGTCAGTTCACGCGGGTTAAACGGTTTGGTGATATAGTCATCTGCGCCGATTTCCAGGCCAAGAATTTTGTCCACTTCATTATCGCGCCCGGTCAGGAACATCAGCGCGACATTGGCCTGTTCGCGCAGTTCTCGCGCCAGCAGAAGGCCATTTTTACCCGGCAGATTAATATCCATAATCACCAGGTTGACGTCATGCTCTGAGAGCACCTGATGCATTTCCGCGCCATCGGTGGCTTCGAACACATCATAGCCTTCAGCTTCAAAAATACTCTTTAACGTGTTGCGTGTTACCAACTCGTCTTCAACGATAAGAATGTGCGGGGTCTGCATGTTTGCTACCTAAATTGCCAACTAAATCGAAACAGGAAGTACAAAAGTCCCTAACCCGCCTGATGCATGTCGTAAATTAACATGATCGGCATAACATGACTAAAGTACGTAATTGCGTTCTTGATGCACTTTCCATCAACGTCAACAACATCATTAGCTTGGTCGTGGGCACTTTCCCTCTGGACCCGACAGTGTCAAAAACGGGTGTTATCCTAACCATTTTAACAGCGACATAACAGGCTAAGAGACAGCGGGCACCCAATAAAACTACGCTTCGTTGACATATATCAAGTTAAATTGTAGCACGTTAACAGTTTTGTGAAATCTGCGTATCTGAATGATAGCTTTTGTCACATTTTTTCAACATTAGCGGTGGTTGCCCATAGGAACTGATAAACGCGGTGAATCCAAAAGATGGGAAGTCATCGTATTCGCATTACCCTTCTTTTACATGAGGATATAGAAGTTCTGTTAACATTCTCATTGAGCAGGCAATGCAATGATAGTTTAGAAATGCTTATATGTTAAGAGTGTCTGACCTATTGCTTGATGTTGCAATTAAGTAAATTCGTGATGCGTAAAATGTTTACGACGTTTTTCATTGCGATGGGAACAGGAAAAGAGATGCGTATATCAATTGTGCTGGTTGCGCCAGCAAGGGCCGAGAACGTCGGCGCTGCCGCCCGGGCGATGAAAACCATGGGCTTTAGTGAAATGCGAATTGTCGACAGCCGGGCACATCTGGAGCCGGCGGCAGGATGGGTGGCGCACGGTTCCGGCGATGTGCTGGAGAAAATTACATGCTATCAGACGCTTGAAGAGGCGCTCGCCGACGTCGATTTTACCATCGCCACCACCGCGCGCAGCCGCGCCCGCTTTCATTACTACGCTACGCCGCAGGAGCTGGTCCCCATACTCAAGGAGAAAGCCGGCTGGATGCAGCACGCCGCGCTGGTCTTTGGCCGCGAGGATTCCGGACTGACAAACGAAGAGCTGACGCTGGCGGATGTGCTGACCGGCGTGCCGATGGTGGCGGATTATCCGTCGCTTAATCTGGGGCAGGCGGTGATGGTTTACTGCTATCAGCTCTCCGCGCTGGTACAAAATTTGCCTGAACCCATTACCAGAAGTGATGAAAATCAGCTGCTGGCGCTGCGCACGCGCGCCGATGCGCTGCTGCGAAAATTGCAGGTGGACGAAGACGTCAAGCTGGCCGACTGGCTGCAGCAGCGAATCGGTCTTCTTGAGCAGCGCGATACCGCTATGCTGCACCGGCTGCTGCACGATATCGAAAAAAAACTCCCCGACTAAAGCTCTGTCATAAGAATTGCGTATGGAGATATGTTCTGTTCTGGTGGTGATTGACCGGGGATTCGCGACGCTGGAGAGGGCGATATCAGAACAGCTGCGAATACCGTCTGAATGTGACAAATGTAGAAATTCGTTGACTTAACCGGGCGAATACTTTAACCAATATAGGCAGACGACAGACAATAAATACAGAGCACACAACATCCATGATTCGCATCAGCATGACCACCACCATTACCACCATCACCATTACCACAGGTATCGGTGCGGGCTGACGCGTACAGGAAACACAGAAAAAAGCCCGCACCGAACAGTGCGGGCTTTTTTTTTCGATCAGAGATCTAGAGGTAAAAACCATGCGAGTCTTGAAGTTCGGCGGTACATCAGTGGCGAATGCGGAACGTTTTCTGCGTGTCGCCGATATTCTGGAAAGTAACGCCAGTCAGGGGCAGGTAGCGACCGTGCTCTCTGCCCCGGCCAAAATCACCAACCACCTCGTGGCGATGATTGAAAAAACCATTGGTGGTCAGGATGCTCTGCCGAATATCACCGACGCCGAACGTATTTTTGCCGAACTGCTGCAGGGGCTCGCTGACGCCCAGCCCGGTTTTCCTCTCGAAAGACTCGCCGCTACCGTTGAGCAGGAGTTTGCTCAGATCAAACATGTCCTGCACGGCATCAGCCTGCTGGGGCAGTGCCCGGACGGCGTCAATGCGGCGCTGATCTGCCGGGGCGAAAAGCTCTCAATCGCCATCATGGCGGGCCTGCTGGAGGCGCGCGGCCACAAGGTCAGCGTCATCGATCCGGTGGAGAAGCTGCTTGCCGTCGGCCACTATCTTGAATCTACCGTCGATATCGCCGAATCCACCCGCCGCATTGCCGCCAGCCAGATCCCGGCGGACCACATGATCCTGATGGCCGGCTTTACCGCCGGCAACGATAAGGGCGAGCTGGTGGTGTTGGGGCGCAACGGCTCCGACTACTCCGCCGCGGTGCTGGCCGCCTGCCTGCGCGCCGACTGCTGCGAAATCTGGACCGATGTCGACGGCGTCTATACCTGCGATCCGCGCCAGGTCCCGGACGCGCGTTTGCTGAAAACGATGTCCTATCAGGAGGCGATGGAGCTCTCCTACTTCGGCGCTAAGGTGCTGCATCCGCGCACTATCGCCCCGATTGCCCAGTTCCAGATCCCCTGCCTGATTAAAAATACCGGCAACCCGCAGGCGCCGGGTACGCTGATCGGCGCCAGCAGCGATGAAGACGCGCTGCCGGTGAAGGGCATTTCTAACCTCAACAACATGGCGATGTTCAACGTCTCCGGACCGGGCATGAAGGGCATGGTCGGCATGGCGGCGCGGGTATTCGCCACCATGTCGCGCGCCGGGATTTCGGTGGTGCTGATCACCCAGTCCTCGTCGGAGTACAGCATCAGCTTCTGCGTGCCGCAGAGCGACTGCGTCCGGGCGAAGCGGGCGATGGAAGATGAGTTCTACCTGGAGCTGAAAGAGGGTCTGCTGGAGCCGCTCTCCATCATGGAGCGGCTGGCCATTATCTCGGTGGTCGGCGACGGTATGCGCACCCTGCGCGGCATCTCCGCCAAGTTTTTTGCCGCCCTGGCCCGCGCCAATATCAATATCGTCGCCATTGCCCAGGGCTCTTCCGAGCGCTCTATCTCGGTGGTGGTGAATAACGACGATGCCACCACCGGCGTGCGCGTGGTGCACCAGATGCTGTTTAACACCGATCAGGTGATCGAAGTGTTTGTGATCGGCGTCGGCGGCGTCGGCGCGGCGCTGCTGGAGCAGCTCAAGCGCCAGCGCGGCTGGCTTAAGAACAAGCATATCGACCTGCGGGTTTGCGGCGTAGCCAACTCCCGCGCGCTGCTCACCAGCGTTCACGGCCTCGATCTGGAAAACTGGCAGGGCGCGCTGGCGGAGGCCAAAGAGCCGTTCGACATTGAGCGCCTGACCCGACTGGTGAAAGAGTATCACCTGCTCAACCCGGTCATTGTTGACTGCACATCTAGCCAGGCCGTGGCGGACCAGTACGCCGACTTCCTGCGCGAAGGTTTCCACGTGGTGACGCCAAACAAAAAGGCCAACACCTCGTCGATGGACTATTACCACGAGCTGCGTCAGGCCGCGGCGGGCTCACGCCGCAAGTTCCTCTATGACACTAACGTCGGCGCCGGGCTGCCGGTGATTGAGAACCTGCAGAACCTGCTTAATGCCGGTGACGAACTGCAGCGCTTCTCCGGCATTCTTTCCGGTTCGCTGTCGTTTATTTTCGGCAAGTTGGATGAGGGGATGAGCCTGTCGGAAGCCACCCGCACGGCGCGGGAAATGGGCTTTACCGAACCGGATCCGCGCGACGACCTTTCCGGCATGGACGTGGCGCGCAAGCTGCTGATCCTCGCCCGCGAAACGGGCCGCCAGCTTGAGCTTGCCGATATTCAGGTGGAGTCGGTGCTGCCGGCCCACTTTGACGACGGCGGTGATACTGACGACTTTATGGCGCGTCTACCGCAGCTGGACGATGAGTTCTCGGCGCGCATCGCCCGCGCCCGCGACGCGGGCAAAGTGCTGCGCTACGTCGGCAATATCGAAGAAGACGGCGTCTGCCGGGTGAAAATTGCCGAAGTGGACGACAGCGATCCGCTGTATAAAGTGAAGAACGGCGAGAACGCGCTGGCCTTCTACAGCCACTATTATCAGCCGCTGCCGCTGGTGCTGCGCGGCTATGGCGCCGGTAACGACGTGACGGCGGCCGGGGTGTTTGCCGATCTGCTGCGCACCCTGTCATGGAAGTTAGGAGTTTAAGATGGTTAAAGTGTATGCCCCCGCCTCCAGCGCCAATATGAGCGTCGGTTTTGATGTGCTGGGCGCGGCGGTGACGCCGGTAGACGGCACGCCGCTGGGCGATAACGTTGAAGTGGTCGCCGCCGACAGCTTCAGCCTGAAAAACGTCGGCCATTTTGCCAGCCGCCTGCCGGACAATCCGCAGGAAAATATCGTCTGGCAGTGCTGGGAGCGCTTTTGCCAGGAGATCGGTAAAACCGTCCCGGTGGCGATGACCCTTGAGAAAAATATGCCTATCGGCTCCGGCCTCGGATCCAGCGCCTGCTCGGTAGTGGCTGCCCTGGTGGCGATGAACGAGTTCTGCGGCAGGCCCCTTAGCGAGAGCAAAATGCTGGCGCTGATGGGCGAGCTGGAGGGGCGCATCTCCGGCAGCGTGCACTACGACAACGTGGCGCCGTGCTATCTCGGCGGTATCCAGCTGATGCTGGAGGAGAACGGCATCATCAGCCAGTCGATCCCGGCGTTTGACGACTGGCTGTGGGTGCTGGCCTATCCCGGCATTAAGGTCTCGACCGCCGAGGCGCGGGCGATTCTGCCCGCCCAGTACCGCCGCCAGGACTGTATCGCCCACGGCCGCCATCTGGCGGGTTTTATTCACGCCTGCTATAGCCGCCAGCCGCAGCTGGCGGCTAAGCTGATGAAAGACGTGGTGGCCGAGCCGTACCGCACCCGGCTGCTGCCGGGGTTCGCCCAGGCACGCCAGGGCGTGGCGGAAATCGGCGCGCTGGCCAGCGGCATCTCCGGCTCCGGCCCGACGATGTTCGCCCTGTGCGACAATCCGCAAACGGCGCAACGAGTGGCAGACTGGCTCGCAAAACACTATCTGCAAAATCAGGAAGGCTTCGTTCATATTTGCCGGCTGGACACGGCGGGCGCACGCGTAGTGGGATAACCGATGAAACTGTATAACTTAAAAGATCACAACGAGCAGGTCAGCTTCGCGCAGGCCGTTACCCAGGGCTTGGGTAAAAATCAGGGGCTGTTTTTCCCGCGCGATCTGCCGGAGTTCAGCCTGACCGAGGTGGACGAGCTGCTGGCGCTCGACTTCGTGCCCCGCAGCGCCCGCATTCTGTCCGCGTTTATCGGCGATGAGATCCCGCAGGCTGAACTGGAGGCCCGCGTGCGCGAGGCGTTCGCCTTCCCGGCGCCGGTCAAAGAGGTGCAGCCGGACGTCGGCTGTCTGGAGCTGTTCCACGGCCCGACCCTGGCGTTTAAGGACTTCGGTGGCCGCTTTATGGCGCAGATGCTGACCCACATCAGCGGCGACAAGCCGGTGACTATCCTCACCGCCACCTCCGGCGATACCGGCGCGGCGGTGGCCCACGCCTTCTACGGCCTGAAAAACGTGCGGGTAGTTATCCTCTATCCGCAGGGCAAAATCAGCCCGCTGCAGGAGAAGCTGTTTTGTACTCTGGGCGGCAACATTGAAACCGTCGCCATCGACGGCGACTTCGACGCCTGTCAGGCGCTGGTCAAGCAGGCGTTTGACGATGAAGAGCTCAAGCGCGCGCTGGGCCTCAACTCCGCTAACTCCATCAACATCAGCCGCCTGCTGGCGCAGATCTGCTACTACTTTGAGGCCGTGGCCCAGCTGCCGCAGGAGGCCCGCAACCAGCTGGTGGTCTCGGTGCCGAGCGGCAACTTTGGCGACCTGACCGCCGGGCTGCTGGCGAAATCGCTGGGCCTGCCGGTGAAGCGCTTTATCGCCGCCACCAACGTCAACGACACCGTGCCGCGCTTCCTGCAGGACGGGCAGTGGGCGCCGAAGGCGACGCAGGCGACGCTGTCGAATGCGATGGACGTCAGCCAGCCGAACAACTGGCCGCGCGTCGAGGAGCTGTTCCGTCGTAAAGAGTGGCGTCTTGGCGATCTCGGCTATGCGGCGGTGGACGATGAGACCACCAAAGCGACGATGCGCGAACTGGACGCGCTGGGCTACACGTCTGAGCCGCACGCGGCGGTGGCCTGGCGGGCGCTGCGCGACCAGCTGACCCAGGGAGAATACGGTCTGTTCCTCGGCACCGCGCACCCGGCCAAGTTCAAAGAGAGCGTTGAGGCTATCCTCGGCAAGACGCTGGCGCTGCCGAAAGCGCTGGCCGAGCGCGCCGACCTGCCGCTGCTATCGCACAGTCTGCCGGCGGATTTTGCCGCGCTGCGTAAGCTGATGATGGAAAAAGCGTAAGGTTCAGGAGGGCCGGGGGCGCGCAGGCGTCCCCGGTTTTTTTTATTTCTGCTCGTGACGCTTAAAGACCAGCTCGCTCTCCGTGGAGGCCTCCGCGTCGAAGAAGTAGCCTTCGCTGTCGAATTTCTTGAGCTGAGCGACCTCTGAAAGCTGATTTTCAATGATATAGCGGCTCATCAGCCCGCGCGCCTTCTTGGCATAGAAGCTAATCACCTTGAACTTGCCGTTCTTCTCATCGAGGAACACCGGCTTAATCAGCCGCCCCTTCAGCAGCGTCGGCTTCACTGATTTAAAGTATTCGTCGGAGGCGAGGTTAATCACCACGTCATCGCCCTGGGCCTTCAGCGCCTTATTCAGCGTATCGGTAATGACGTCGCCCCAGAATTGATAGAGATCTTTGCCCTGCGGATTCGCAAGGCGGATCCCCATCTCCAGCCGGTAGGGCTGCATCAGATCCAGCGGACGCAGTACGCCGTAGAGGCCGGAGAGGATGCGCAGGTGCTGCTGGGCGAAGTCGAACTGCTCCTCAGAAAAGGTCTCTGCCCGCAGGCCGGTGTAGACATCGCCTTTAAAGGCGAGGATCGCCTGGCGGGCGTTTGCCGGCGTGAATGTGGGCTGCCAGTCGTGAAAGCGGGTGGCGTTGAGATCGGCGAGCTTATCGCTGATGCCCATCAGCTTGCCTATCTGCGGCGCGGAGAGCTTGCGCGCCTCGGTAATAAGCACCTCTGAGTACTTCAAAAGCTGAGGTTTCGTGTGGCGATCGGTAGCAAGTTCGCTCTGGTAATCCAGGGTCTTGGCAGGTGAAATAATAATCAGCATGTTCATTCCTTGCAGGCATTTTGCACGACTTTAGCAAAAATCCGCGCTAAAGGGATCGATAGCAGCTATTGGCGAGGCACATTGTCCCAGCTGCCGGGGGCCAGCTGCCTGGCGATTTCCGGATAGCGGGCGGGATCAAACACCGGCCTGATGCCAAGCCTGCGCTGGCGCAGATAGTCGCTGGCGATGATGCGTACAACCGGGGAGAGCAGCAGGATCGCCGTCAGGTTAGTCAGCGCCATCAGCGCCATCACGATATCCGCCATCTGCCAGACCAGCGGCAGGCTCAGCTGGGTGCCGGCCATGATCATCACCAGCATGCACGCCCGCAGCAGCCGGATATTGTTCGGCGTAAATTTACGCAGATAGATCAGGTTATTCTCGGCGTAGACGTAGTTAACGATGATGGAGCTAAAGGCGAACAGCAGCACGATCCCGGCAACGAACTGCGTCCCCCAGCTGCCGCCGAGGGTCGTCATGGCCTGCTGCACCAGTTGAATACCGTCGGCGGCGTCAACCTGCATCTGCTGGCCGGAAAGCAGGACGATCATTGCCGTTGCGCTGCAGATAACCAGCGTGTCCACCACCACGCCAATCATCTGCACAATGCCCTGCGCGGCGGGATGCGGTGGCCAGGAGGCCGCCGCTGCGGCCGCGTTAGGCGTGGATCCCATGCCCGCTTCGTTCGAGAACATCCCGCGCTCAAAGCCGCTGGTCAGCGCCTGGCTGATGGTATAGCCCACCGCGCCCGCCGCCGCCTCCTGCCAGCCGAAGGCGCTGCGAAAGATGGTTTCAATCACCGACGGAATGTCGACGATATGCCAGGCGCAGATGACGAGGCTGGCCGCAAGCCAGCTCAGCGCCATGACCGGCACCAGCAGCTGGACGATTTTCGCCACGCCCCGCAGGCCGCGAAGGATAGCCAGCAGACAGACCACCACCAGTATCAGACCGGTGACGTATTCAGGCAGGTTGAAGGCGTAGCGCATAGCGCCGGCGACGGAGTTTGCCTGCACCGTGTTGAAGATCAGGCCGTAGGCCAGCAGCAGGAAGAGGGAAAACAGCCCGCCCATCCAGCGCATGCCGAGGCCTCGCGCCATGTACCACGCCGGGCCGCCGCGAAACTGGCCATTGTGATCGCGCTCTTTGTAGAGCTGCGCCAGCGAGCACTCGGCGAAGCTGCTGGCCATGCCGATAATAGCGGAGACCCACATCCAGAATACCGCCCCCGGGCCGCCGGCAGTGATCGCCAGCGCCACGCCGGCAAGATTGCCGCTGCCCAGCCGCGCGGCCAGGCTGGTGCACAGCGCCTGGAATGAGGTGAGCCCGCCGGGCTGCGGCGAGAGGCTCTTTTTCAGGCTCTTGCCCGCATGGCGCAGGTAGCGAAACTGGATATAGCCGGTGTGCCACGTGAACCAGATACCGGTGCCGATGAGCAGATAAATCATCACCGAGCCCCAGAGTATGTCGCTGACGAATGACAGGAAATCAGGCATAAAAGATCCTTTTTTGCGATGCCGTTAAGCGTGTAAACGCTACCATTTGCGGATAATCCCTAACCGGGTAGCGGGAGAATGCGCGTAGTTTATCATACGCTGCTCTCATGGTCCGCCTACGGTTGCGCTGACCCCGGGGCGTGATATTATCGAATGCAGACCGGTTACATACCACTAACAGCTACTTAATACGAGACACCTATCATGACGGACAAATTGACCTCTCTGCGTCAGTACACCACCGTAGTGGCCGATACCGGAGATATCGCGGCAATGAAGCTGTACAAGCCTCAGGACGCGACGACCAACCCTTCACTGATCCTCGGCGCGGCGCAGATCCCGGAATATCGCAAGCTGATTGACGAAGCCATCGCCTGGGCAAAAGACCAGAGCAGCGACCGCGAACAGCAGGTGGTTGACGCTACCGACAAGCTGGCGGTGAACATTGGTCTGGAAATTCTTAAGCTGATCCCGGGCCGCATCTCTACCGAAGTTGACGCACGTCTCTCCTACGATACCGAAGCCTCTGTGGCGAAAGCCAAGCGCCTTATCAAGCTGTACAACGACGCGGGCATCAGCAATGACCGTATCCTGATCAAGCTGGCCTCGACCTGGCAGGGCATCCGCGCCGCCGAGCAGCTGGAAAAAGAGGGCATCAACTGTAACCTGACCCTGCTGTTCTCCTTCGCCCAGGCGCGCGCCTGTGCCGAGGCGGGCGTGTTCCTCATCTCTCCGTTCGTCGGCCGTATTCTTGACTGGCACAAAGCGAACGGCGACAAGAAAGAGTTTGCGGCGGCAGAAGATCCGGGCGTTATCTCCGTATCTGAAATCTACAGCTACTACAAAGAGCACGGCTATGAAACCGTGGTCATGGGCGCAAGCTTCCGCAACGTCGGCGAAATTCTCGAGCTGGCGGGCTGCGATCGCCTGACTATCGCACCGGCGCTGCTCAAAGAGCTGGCCGAAGCCGACGGCGCCATCGAGCGTAAGCTCTCCTTCAGCGGCGAAGTGAAGGCTCGCCCGGAGCGCATTACCGAGTCACAGTTCCTGTGGGAACACAACCAGGATCCGATGGCGGTCGATAAGCTGGCGGAAGGTATCCGCAAGTTTGCCGTTGACCAGGGTAAGCTGGAAAAAATGATCGGCGACCTGCTGTAATCATTCCCCGCGTGACCGGGCTCCCGGTCACGCTTTATCACCGCGTTTGTCTGATTTTCCCCACAGCGTGTATCATTCCGCATAACTGCACTTATGAACGGAATTGATATGAACACTCTTCGCATTGGCCTGGTCTCCATTTCCGACCGCGCGTCCAGCGGCGTCTATCAGGACAAGGGCATTCCGGCGCTTGAGGCCTGGCTCTCCCGCGCGCTCACCACGCCTTTTGAACTGCAAACCCGCCTGATCCCTGACGAACAGCCGATCATTGAACAGACGCTGTGCGAGCTGGTAGACGAGATGAGCTGTCATCTGGTGCTGACCACCGGCGGCACCGGTCCGGCGCGCCGCGACGTGACCCCGGATGCCACCCTGGCCGTCGCCGATCGCGAAATGCCCGGCTTCGGCGAGCAGATGCGCCAGATAAGCCTGCACTTTGTGCCCACTGCCATCCTGTCACGGCAGGTGGGCGTCATCCGCAAACAGGCCCTGATCCTCAACCTGCCCGGGCAGCCGAAATCGATTCAGGAGACCCTCGAGGGCGTGAAGGATGCGGAGGGTAACGTCCAGGTACACGGTATCTTCGCCAGCGTGCCCTATTGTATCCAGCTGCTTGAAGGGCCCTATGTAGAAACTGACCCGCAGGTCGTTGCCGCCTTCCGGCCGAAAAGCGCCCGACGCGATGCCAGCTAAAGGCTAACAAATAGGCGTGCGGGCCGTGGTTTATGCGCTGATTTACGGTATAGTCACTTTTTATTTACGACAGCTGTAAACTAATCATAACAAAGGCCCGCTATGTCAGCACAACCGCACGCAAGACCGCTTACCCGCCAGGATTACAAAACCCTGGCTCTGGCCGCGCTGGGCGGCGCGCTGGAGTTTTACGACTTCATCATTTTTGTCTTCTTTGCCGCGGTGGTGGGCGATCTCTTTTTCCCGAGCGACATTCCCGAGTGGCTGCGCCAGGTACAGACCTTCGGCATTTTTGCCGCCGGCTACCTTGCCCGCCCGCTGGGCGGTATCGTCATGGCCCACTTTGGCGATCTGGTCGGGCGTAAAAAGATGTTTACCCTCAGTATTCTGCTGATGGCGGTACCGACGCTGCTGATTGGCCTGCTGCCCACCTACGCCTCAATGGGGATCGTCGCGCCGCTGCTGCTATTGCTGATGCGCATTCTGCAGGGGGCGGCCATCGGCGGCGAGGTTCCCGGTGCCTGGGTGTTTGTGGCGGAGCACGTGCCCGCCCGGCGCATCGGCATCGCCTGCGGTACCCTGACCGCCGGGCTGACCATAGGTATTCTGCTCGGCTCGGTGGTGGCGACGCTGATTAATACCGGACTGTCGCCGCAGGCGATCCGCGACGGCGGCTGGCGTATTCCTTTCTTGCTCGGCGGGGCCTTCGGGCTGCTGGCGATGTACCTGCGCCGCTGGCTGCAGGAGACGCCGATTTTCCTTGAAATGCAGCAGCGCAAGCAGCTGGCGAAAGAGCTGCCGGTGAAGGCGGTGGTCATGAAGCACCGTCAGGCGGTGGTTATCTCGATGCTGCTGACCTGGCTGCTGTCGGCGGGGATCGTGGTGGTGATCCTGATGTCGCCGGTGTGGCTGCAGAAGCATTACGGCTTTGCGCCGGCGCTGACCCTGCAGGCCAACAGCGTGGCGACCATTATGCTCTGCGTCGGCTGCCTGCTGGCGGGACTGGCGGCGGACCGCTTCGGCGCCAGCCGCACCTTTATTACCGGCAGCCTGCTGCTCGCGGCCTCGAGCTGGGCCTTCTACCACCTCTCCGGATACAGCCCTCAGCACCTGGTGGCGCTGTACGGCCTCGTGGGGCTGTGCGTCGGCGTGGTGGGCGCGGTGCCTTACGTGATGGTGAAAGCCTTTCCCGCGGAGGTGCGCTTTACCGGGATCTCATTCTCCTACAACGTCTCTTACGCCATTTTTGGCGGCATGACGCCGATTGCGGTCACGCTGTTGATGGGGGTGTCGCCGCTGGCGCCGGCCTGGTACGTGCTGGCGCTATCGATGCTGGGTCTGGGGCTGGGCGTCTGGCTGCGGCAGGGCGGCCGTGAGCCGGGGGAGCGCGCGCTGGCGACAAAGTAGCCTTTCCAGCGCGCTGGCGGCGCTTAGTGCTGCTCGCCGATGGGCAGTACGGTGCGGCCGAACTGTTCGTTCAGCACTTCGCCCATCGCCAGGTAAATGGCGCTGGCGCCGCAGATGATGCCAACCCAGCCGGCAATGTGCACAATGCCCTCATTGTCGGTCAGGTGGCCTACGGCCAGCAGGGCAAACAGTACGGTCAGGCTCAGGAAGACGAACTGCAGCATGCGCGCGCCGGTCAGGGTGCCGAAGAACATAAACAGCGTGAAGATGCCCCACAGGCCCAGGTACGCGCCGAGAAAGTGGCCGTTAGCCGCCTCAGTCAGCCCCATTTTGGGCATCAGCAGGATAGCGACCAGCGTTAGCCAGAACGAACCGTACGAGGTGAAGGCGGTTAAGCCGAAGGTGTTCCCCTTCTTATACTCCAGCAGACCGGCGAAGATCTGCGCGATACCGCCGTAAAAGATGCCCATCGCCAGGATGATGCCGTCCATCGGAAAAAGACCCATGTTATGCAGATTCAGCAGAACGGTGGTCATCCCGAAACCCATCAGGCCCAGCGGAGCCGGATTAGCCAACTTAGTGTTGCCCATATTTCCTCAAAAAATCATCAAATTCAGTGAAATGGTGAATGCCTCCGCCTGCTATCAGTGGCGGGGCGCGGCATAATAATCAGGCGCGCCCCAGGCGGTATTGATCTGACGGGGTGGAAAATAAAATTTTTTTCGTATGCCCCCTTGATGAAGAAGGTTGCGACCCCATCTTGTAAGCAACACGAAGTGTGTGAAGCTGAAAAAAAACGATTCAGGGTGCTTGAAACCTCGCGTTTAGCCCCTATTTACAGATTCACAACCACACGATGACCGAATTTATAGTGGAGACGTTTAGATGGGTAAAATTATTGGTATCGACCTGGGCACAACCAACTCTTGTGTAGCAATCATGGATGGCACCACCCCGCGCGTGCTGGAAAATGCCGAAGGCGATCGCACCACGCCTTCCATTATTGCCTATACCCAGGACGGTGAAACTTTGGTTGGTCAGCCGGCTAAGCGTCAGGCAGTGACAAACCCGCAGAATACCCTGTTTGCGATCAAGCGCCTGATTGGCCGTCGCTTCCAGGACGAAGAAGTGCAGCGCGACGTGGCTATCATGCCGTACAAAATCGTTGGCGCCGATAACGGCGATGCCTGGGTAGACGTTAAAGGCGTGAAAACTGCGCCGCCGCAGGTATCTGCTGAAGTCCTGAAGAAAATGAAGAAAACGGCGGAAGATTACCTGGGTGAACCGGTAACTGAAGCGGTTATCACCGTACCTGCTTACTTTAACGATGCTCAGCGCCAGGCAACCAAAGATGCCGGCCGTATCGCAGGTCTGGAAGTAAAACGTATTATCAACGAACCGACTGCCGCCGCGCTGGCGTACGGTCTGGATAAAGAAGTCGGCAACCGCACCATCGCGGTCTACGACCTGGGTGGCGGTACTTTCGATATCTCCATCATTGAAATCGACGAAGTTGACGGCGAAAAAACCTTCGAAGTACTGGCAACCAACGGTGATACCCACCTCGGTGGTGAAGACTTCGATACCCGCCTCATCAACTACCTCGTTGACGAGTTCAAGAAAGATCAGGGCATCGACCTGCGTAACGACCCGCTGGCGATGCAGCGCCTGAAAGAAGCCGCCGAGAAAGCGAAAATTGAGCTGTCCTCTGCGCAGCAGACCGACGTTAACCTGCCGTACATCACCGCAGACGCGACCGGTCCGAAACACATGAACATTAAAGTGACTCGCGCTAAGCTGGAATCCCTGGTCGAAGACCTGGTAAACCGCTCTATCGAGCCGCTGAAAGTCGCTCTGCAGGACGCCGGCCTGTCCGTGTCTGACGTAAACGACGTTATTCTCGTCGGCGGCCAGACCCGTATGCCGATGGTGCAGAAGAAAGTGGCTGAGTTCTTCGGCAAAGAGCCGCGTAAAGACGTTAACCCGGACGAAGCCGTGGCTATCGGTGCTGCGGTTCAGGGCGGCGTTCTCACCGGCGACGTGAAAGACGTGCTGCTGCTCGACGTTACCCCGCTGTCGCTGGGTATCGAAACCATGGGCGGCGTGATGACCGCGCTGATTAACAAAAATACCACCATCCCGACCAAGCATAGCCAGGTGTTCTCTACTGCGGAAGACAATCAGTCTGCGGTAACCATCCACGTGCTGCAGGGTGAGCGTAAACGCGCCGGCGATAACAAGTCTCTGGGTCAGTTCAACCTGGACGGCATCAACCCGGCACCGCGCGGCATGCCGCAGATCGAAGTCACCTTTGACATCGACGCCGACGGCATCCTGCACGTTTCCGCGAAAGACAAAAACAGCGGTAAAGAGCAGAAGATCACCATCAAGGCCTCTTCCGGTCTGAACGAAGAAGAGATCCAGAAAATGGTGCGCGAAGCTGAAGCGAACGCGGAATCTGACCGCAAGTTCGAAGAGCTGGTGCAGACCCGTAACCAGGGTGACCACCTGCTGCACAGCACCCGTAAGCAGGTTGAAGAAGCGGGCGATAAGCTGCCGGCTGACGACAAAACGGCTATCGAATCTGCCCTGAGCGCGCTGGAAACCTCGCTGAAAGGCGAAGATAAAGCGGATATCGAAGCGAAGATGCAGGAACTGGCGCAGGCTTCCCAGAAGCTGATGGAAATTGCCCAGCAGCAGCACGCTGAGCAGCAGGCGGGTTCCGCTGACGCTTCCGCGAACAACGCGAAAGATGACGACGTTGTCGACGCTGAGTTCGAAGAAGTTAAAGATAAAAAATAATCGCCCTGATGCAGGGTAATTAACTGGCACGGGCGTCGGAGTTCACTCCACGCCCGTGCTCGTATGTTAAGGGCAATCAAAAAAGATGGCGAAAAGAGACTATTACGAGATTTTAGGCATTTCCAAAACAGCGGATGAGCGTGAAATCAAAAAGGCTTATAAGCGCCTGGCGATGAAATATCACCCGGACCGTAACCAGGGCGATAAAGAAGCTGAAACTAAATTTAAAGAGATCAAAGAGGCCTACGAAATTCTGACCGACGGGCAGAAGCGCGCGGCCTACGATCAGTACGGGCACGCGGCCTTTGAACAGGGCGGCGGTGGCTTCGGCGGCGGCGGTTTTGGCGGCGGCGCAGACTTCAGCGATATCTTTGGTGACGTGTTCGGCGATATCTTCGGCGGCGGTCGCGGTCGTCAGCGCGCCTCGCGCGGCGCGGATCTGCGCTACAACATGGAGCTGACCCTGGAAGAGGCCGTTCGCGGCGTCACCAAAGAGATCCGCATCCCGACGCTGGAAGAGTGCGACGTCTGTCACGGCAGCGGCGCGAAGGCCGGCTCTCAGCCGCAGACCTGTCCGACCTGTCACGGCCAGGGCCAGGTGCAGATGCGCCAGGGCTTCTTCGCCGTACAGCAGACCTGTCCGACCTGTCAGGGGCGCGGCACCATCATTAAAGATCCGTGCAGCAAGTGCCACGGCCACGGTCGCGTAGAGAAGACCAAAACCCTGTCGGTGAAAATTCCGGCGGGCGTTGATACCGGCGACCGCATCCGCCTCGGCGGTGAAGGCGAGGCCGGCGAGCACGGCGCACCGGCGGGCGATCTGTACGTCCAGGTGCAGGTTAAGCAGCACCCGATTTTCGAGCGCGAGGGCAATAACCTCTACTGTGAAGTGCCGATTAACTTCGCTATGGCGGCGCTCGGCGGCGAGATTGAAGTCCCGACGCTCGACGGCCGCGTCAATCTGAAGGTGCCCGGCGAAACTCAGACCGGCAAGCTGTTCCGCATGCGCGGCAGGGGCGTGAAGTCGGTGCGCGGCGGCGCGCAGGGCGATCTGCTGTGCCGCGTGGTGGTGGAAACCCCGGTTGGCCTCAGCGACAAGCAGAAGCAGTTGCTGAAAGATCTGCAGGAGAGCTTCGGCGGCCCGACCGGCGAGCACAACAGCCCGCGCTCGAAGAGCTTCTTCGACGGCGTGAAGAAGTTCTTTGACGATCTGACCCGCTAACTTGTGAGTTCAGTTATTGCGTCATTTGCTAACCCTGCTCGCGAGCAGGGTTAGCCGTTACACTGAATCGTTTTCTGTAAAGTGATTAGCTTCTCAGAAGTCGCTACTTTTTTGGCTTCTGAGTTGTCTTTTCAACCTTTGGCGAGACTAACTCAAATTTATTTTCTGGATCGAGTGCATTTACGGCATTCTGCAACTCTTTCAGGGCAAATTTAAGCGCTTCGACTTCATCGCGCAAAGCCTGCACTTCATCTTGTGCAAGCGCCTGGCGAGTTTTTGGAAATGCCTTAAGCACATCTTCCTCAAGAAAGACACGAACCTGGCGATTGTCTACATTAACAAGCTGGTATTTTAATCGACCACTGTTGATGGCGTTATAGATCGTTTTTCGACTTACCATTGCGAACTCTATAACATCACTGATTCGTAACATTGTTTCCTCTTTCCTGATGGCCTCTTTTTGACGTAGTTAACTCATCTTAACCTGTCACTATCGATTCGGTGAAAATTTTTGCAATTTCCTCTGGCGGCTTTTGGCATATTTCTTCCACCCGTTTTTGGTCAGCTAATAATGCGAATAAGGATTGTATAATGATTACCTTCTCACAACTTTGATCAATCGCCATCATAACAATGATCTGTGGCTCAACGCTTTTTTCGGGATCATCACTGCGCTGAAACGCTACGCCTGCATGATTAATACCGATAGCAAATCCGGTTGAATTCACATAGCAGAACTCGGTATGTGGGATTGCGACGCAGTGAGTTTCCATATCGATACCCGTTGGGTACTTGGCCTCCCGTTCGAGAACGCCGGCGGCAAAGTCAGGTTTCACAAAACCATCGTCCAGGAGTTTCTGTGCGAGCTCGTTGAGTAAGGCTGTTCTGCTTATCGCATCATTAAACACCACGATGCGCTGAGGACTAAACATCATGCTTCACCCTCCAAATTACGGGCGTTTTCCTGGGCAAGTTTTCCTCTGTTCCAGAGCACCAGGCCCAGAGTGCACAGACACAGAATGCCCATACCGACCTCTTTAAAATGGAAGCCCTGAATAATTGCCCAGGGCAGCATGGCACCGGCATAGTCTACGCTGCTGATGCTGGTTGTGCCCTGTGGCAAAGAAAAGCCAGTGCTAACTGCTGTACTGGTGACAATCGGAGCAAGGCTGGTACCGATTAACAGGGCAAGACTGAGCGTTAACAAAGCGGTCAGCAAGGTGCGGAACATATCACCCCGGCAAACGGCCGTGACGAGTACAAAAGCGAACGGAAGACCGGTCAGAGAAGCAAAAGGTAAAAACTGATTTCCGGGAATAACTGCAGCCAGCACTAGCATGACAGGAATCATCAGCATTGAGACAGACAGCGTTACCGGGTGGCCGACGCTGACGGCAGAATCAAGACCAATCGCTATCCTACCGAAAGTACCCGCTCTTGATTGGGCGAGTTCCTGAATTCGCTCACTGATTGGATAAACCCCCTCCATCAACATTTTTGCCATTCGAGGGATAATTGTCATTACGGCGGCCATTGTTATCGCCGTTTGCAATATGGCCTTCAGGTCAATACCGGCAATAATGGCCAGCAGGGCGCCAATAATGGCTCCTAACGATGCGGGGTCCCCGAGAATAGATAAACGCTGCTGAATAACTTCAGTATCAATCTTGATATCGCGGATATAGGGTATACGATCAACAATGGCATTCACTAGCCAGGCAGCGGGTACGAAGGAAACGGAGAAGCCATGAGGTACTGAAATTGAAGGCAGGTTCAGGTATTTCTCTACATCAGCGGTTGTACGGTCTGCAATAACCATAGTAATAATGCAGTTGATGCCCGCAGCAAAAACGCCCAGCCAAAGGCTATCGGTAATAATCGTGACCAGTGAGCCGGTAAAGGCGTGGTGCCATAAATTCCAGATGTCGACATTTAGAATACGCGTGGTTTTTGTATAGAGCATGAGTAAATTAATTGCAACACAGACGGGTATAACAAGCGCCCCGACGCGAGTTCCCATTGCTACAGCGGCAGCGGCTGGCCAGCCGACATCCAGCACATTCAGATTCAGGCCAAAGCGGTTAACCAGGGCATGGCTAACAGGCGTTAAAGAATCAATCATGAGATTAACGGTAATACTCAAACCAATAAATCCGATACCGACCATTAACCCTGCTTTTATCGCTTTACTTAATGGTAAGCGTAAAAGCAAGCCAAGCAGCATAAATATAATGGGCATCATTACTGATGCTCCCAGTCCTATGATGTAATCGATGATGTACATGATTTAATACTCATTGAGGATAAGTTCTTTTACTTTCTCCAGTACCGCATTTGCGCCTACTCCTGTTAAGAGTGGAAGGGCATTGATAACAGGCACGGAAAGTTGTAAGGCAGATGTTGAGACGATAAAGTCAACATCATCACGTGTTTTTGCTTCAGCGACACTACCTTGAGAAATTCTTACCTTATCAAGAAGGTTTTCTTGTTTTAGAAAAGACTGAATTTTATTTAATGCAACAGTACTGGTGGCGACACCCGCGCCACAGCAAATCATCATATGTTTCATATCGACTCCTCATTTAACTTGGCTGGATTAGAACATACTGGAAGAGAGATAATTGTGATCAATGTGTAGTTTTACACATCGGTTTACACGGTCAGATGGTTTAACCGATCGTTTAGCATCGCCTGTATGATGAGCTGAAAAGATACAACCTGGACGCACCAGGCGGAGCTTCCATTGTTAATTATTATTCGGTAATGCCGAGTTAATTTGCAGAAATAATCTGTTTTTATCGATTTGTGGTGATGTTTACTATGGTTTAACCGAATAACAACGCAAATAAGAGAGATAAAAGTGAAACACCTGCAACGTTTTTTCAGCAATGAGGCCTCGGGGGGCATCATTCTCATCATCGCCGCCGCCCTGGCGATGGTGATGGCCAACGCCGGGCCTACCAGCGGCGTCTACCAGTCCTTCCTCGCGACTCCGGTCGAGCTGAAAATTGGGCTGCTGGAGATTAACAAGAATATGCTGCTGTGGATCAACGATGCCCTGATGGCGGTGTTCTTCCTGCAGGTCGGTCTCGAAGTAAAGCGGGAAATGGCGCAGGGCTCGCTCTCTAGCCGCCAGCAGGCGGCCTTTCCGGTGCTTGCCGCGCTCGGCGGGATGCTGATGCCGGCGCTGATCTATCTGGCCTTTAACTACCAGGATCCGGTGGCCCGCCAGGGCTGGGCGATCCCGGCGGCGACTGATATTGCCTTTGCGCTGGGCGTACTGGCTCTGCTCGGCAACCGCGTGCCGGCGGCGCTGAAAATTTTCCTGATGGCGCTGGCGATTATCGACGATCTGGGGGCGATTATTATCATTGCTCTGTTCTACACCAGCGATCTTTCGCTGCTCTCACTCGGCGTGGCCGCCGCGGCGATTGCCGTTCTGGCGCTGCTGAACGTCTGCGGCGTGCGGCGCACCGGCGTCTATATTCTGGTGGGCGCCATTCTGTGGACCGCCGTGCTCAAGTCCGGCGTCCACGCGACGCTGGCGGGCGTGATCGTCGGCTTCTGCATTCCGCTGCGCGAGAAGAACGGAAAGTCGCCGGCGAAACAGCTGGAGCACGTTCTGCATCCGTGGGTGACGTTCCTGATCCTGCCGCTGTTTGCCTTTGCCAACGCCGGCGTGTCGCTGCAGGGGGTTACCCTGGAAGGGCTGACGTCGCTGCTGCCGCTGGGGATTATTGCCGGGCTGGTGGTGGGCAAGCCGCTGGGCATCGGCCTGTTCTGCTGGCTGGCGCTGCGTCTTAAGCTTGCCACGCTGCCGCAGGGTACCTCCGGCAGGCAGATCCTGGCGGTCAGCGTGCTCTGCGGTATCGGTTTTACTATGTCTATTTTTATCGCCTCGCTGGCCTTCGGCGACGCCGATCCGACGCTCATCACATGGGCGAAACTCGGTATCCTGATTGGCTCGCTTGCCGCGGCGGTTAGCGGGTATAGTTTGTTGCGCTCGGGCGGGGCCGGAGTTGCCAGGTCCGCGTAACACCTTACTAATAGCCGCCGTCAGGCGGCTATTTTTCTCACTATTCAGGGAGGAGTCAGATGTCGCACATTAACTATAACCACCTTTACTATTTCTGGCAGGTGTACAAAGAGGGCTCGGTGGTCGGCGCCGCCGACGCGCTGTTCCTGACGCCGCAGACCATCACCGGACAGATTAAGGCGCTGGAGGAGCGGCTGCAGGGCAAGCTGTTCAGACGTAAGGGCAGGGGGCTTGAGCCGACGGAGCTCGGGGAGCTGGTATTCCGCTACGCGGACAGGATGTTTACCTTAAGCCAGGAGATGCTCGACATCATCAACTACCGCAAGGAGTCCAGCCTGCTGTTTGACGTCGGCGTTGCCGATGCGCTCTCCAAGCAGCTGGTCAGCGGCGTGCTGGATGCCGCGGTGGTGGAAGAGGAGCAGATCCATCTGCGCTGCTTCGAATCTACCCACGAGATGCTGCTGGAGCAGCTGAGCCAGCACAAGCTGGATATGATCATCTCTGACTGTCCCATCGACTCTACCCAGCAGGAGGGGCTGTTTTCAGTCAAAATCGGCGAGTGCGGCGTCAGCTTCTGGTGCCTCAATCCGCCGCCGCAAAGGCCCTTTCCCGCCTGCCTGGAGGAGCGTCGCCTGCTGATCCCCGGCCGCCGCTCGATGCTGGGCCGCAAGCTGCTCAACTGGATTAACACCCAGGGACTGAAGATCGAAATTCTCGGCGAGTTTGATGATGCCGCGCTGATGAAGGCCTTCGGCGCGGCGCATAACGCCATTTTCGTGGCGCCGACGCTCTATGCCCGGGATCTGTACGCCGATGACAACATTGTGGAAATTGGCCGGGTGGAGAACGTGATGGAGGAGTATCACGCCATTTTTGCCGAGCGGATGATCCAGCATCCGGCGGTGCAGCGCATCTGCAACCGCGACTACGCGGCGCTGTTTGCGTTAGCTAACAAATAGCAGGCATAAAAAAACCCGCCGAAGCGGGTTTTTCACAAAGCGTCAGCGAAACGGCGATTAAGCCAGTTTACCGATCTGTGCAGCCAGGTTAGCCTTATGACGTGCAGCTTTGTTTTTGTGGATCAGGCCTTTAGAAGCCTGACGGTCCACGATCGGTTGCATTTCGTTAAATGCTTTCTGTGCAGCAGCTTTGTCGCCAGCTTCGATGGCTGCGTATACTTTCTTGATGAAAGTACGCATCATGGAACGACGGCTAGCGTTGTGTTTGCGAGCCTTTTCAGACTGAACGGCGCGCTTCTTAGCTGATTTGATATTAGCCAAGGTCCAACTCCCAAATATGTTCTATATGGACAATTCAAAGGCCGAGGAATATGCCCTCTTAGCCTTCTTTTGTCAATGGATTTGTGCAAATAAGCGCCGTTAATGTGACAACGCTTGGTTACGTAGTGATGGCGCAAGATTCTAACAGCATGCGCGCGCCGAATACAGCTTTTCCGCCAGAAAAAATCGTATCAGCCGGCCACTTTTCATCGCTTTTATCCGGAGATGGATGAAAACCTTGCATCTTTCCTGATTGAGTTGCAATCGTCGGTTAACGAAGCCTGCTGTACAAGGTATACTCTGACGATTTTCACTGTTTTGAGCCAGACATGAAGCTGATACGCGGCATACACAATTTGGGTCAGGCCCCGCGCGGGTGCGTGCTGACCATTGGTAATTTCGACGGCGTGCATCGTGGGCATCAGGCTTTACTGCAGCGCCTGCAGATGGAAGGGCGCGAGCGCGGCCTGCCGGTGGTGGTGATGATCTTTGAGCCCCAGCCGCTGGAGATGTTCGCAATGGACAAAGCGCCGGCTCGCCTGACGCGGCTGCGCGAAAAAGTGGCTTATCTGGCGGCCAGCGGCGTTGACTACGTGCTCTGCGTCCGCTTTGACCGCCGCTTTGCCGCCCTGACCGCCCAGCAGTTCATCCGCGACCTGCTGGTGAAGCAGCTCGGCGTTCAGTTTCTGGCGGTCGGCGACGACTTCCGCTTTGGCGCTGGTCGCGAAGGCGATTTCTTGCTATTACAGAAGGCTGGCGCTGAGTTTGGCTTTGACGTCACCAGCACCCATACCTTCTGTGAAGGCGGCCTGCGCATCAGCAGTACGGCGGTGCGCCAGGCGCTGGCCAGCGACGATCTGGCGCTGGCGGAAACGCTCCTCGGCCACCCCTTTGTCATTTCAGGACGCGTCGTGCACGGCGATGCGCTGGGGCGGACTATTGGCTTCCCGACGGCGAATTTACCGCTGCGCCGTCAGGTTTCCCCGGTAAAAGGGGTGTATGCGGTAGAAGTGGCCGGGCTTGGCGAGACGCTATTGCCCGGCGTTGCGAATGTTGGTACCCGTCCAACGGTCTCCGGCGTGCGACAGCAGCTGGAAGTCCACCTGCTGGACGTTGCAATGGACCTCTACGGTCGCCATATAGATGTGATACTGCGTAAAAAAATACGCAACGAGCAGCGGTTTGCCTCCCTGGATGAGCTGAAAGCGCAAATCGCTCGCGATGAATTAACGGCCCGCGAGTACCTCGGCCTGTCAAACCCGGCGTAATGCCAACGTTATAAATACGGAAACGAGAATCTGATGAGTGACTATAAATCAACCCTGAATTTGCCGGAAACAGGGTTCCCGATGCGCGGCGACCTCGCCAAGCGCGAGCCGGGAATGCTGGCCCGTTGGACCGATGATGACCTGTACGGCATCATCCGTGCGGCGAAAAAAGGCAAAAAGACGTTCATTCTGCATGACGGCCCTCCCTATGCGAACGGCAGCCTGCATATTGGTCACTCGGTCAACAAGATTCTTAAAGACATTATTATCAAATCCAAAGGTCTGGCCGGCTACGACTCACCGTACGTCCCGGGCTGGGACTGCCACGGCCTGCCTATCGAGCTGAAGGTTGAGCAGGAGTATGGTAAGCCGGGCGAGAAATTCACCGCCGCCGAGTTTCGCGCTAAGTGCCGCGAATACGCCGCGACGCAGATTGACGGCCAGCGTAAAGACTTTATCCGCATGGGCGTGCTGGGCGACTGGTCGCATCCTTACCTGACCATGGACTTCAAAACCGAAGCCAACATCATCCGCGCGCTGGGGAAAATCATCGGCAACGGCCACCTGCACAAGGGCGCCAAGCCGGTGCACTGGTGCCTCGACTGCCGTTCTGCGCTGGCGGAAGCGGAAGTCGAGTATTACGACAAGACCTCTCCGTCCATTGACGTGGCCTTCCAGGCCGTCGATCAGGATGCAGTGAAGGCGAAGTTCGGTACACCCGCCGTTAACGGTCCGGTATCGCTGGTGATCTGGACCACCACGCCGTGGACCCTGCCGGCCAACCGCGCCATCTCCCTGTCGCCGGAGTTTGACTATGCGCTGGTGCAGGTTGAAGGCCAGGCGCTGATCCTCGCCAAAGATCTGGTTGAGAGCGTCACTAAGCGTATCGGTGTCGCAGACTACCGCGTGCTGGGCGAGGTGAAGGGCGCAGAGCTTGAGCTGATGCGCTTTAAGCATCCGTTCCTCGACTTCGACGTTCCTGCGATCCTCGGCGATCACGTGACGCTGGACGCCGGTACCGGCGCGGTGCATACCGCCGGCGGCCACGGCCCGGACGACTACAACATCAGCCTGAAGTACGGTCTGGAGATTGCCAACCCGGTAGGTCCGGACGGCGCCTACATCCCGGGCACCTACCCGACGCTGGACGGCATCAACGTCTTCAAGGCTAACGACATCATCGTTGAGATCCTGCGCGAAAGCGGCGCGCTGCTGCATCTGGAGAAGCTGGTTCACAGCTATCCGTGCTGCTGGCGCCACAAAACGCCGATCATTTTCCGCGCTACCCCGCAGTGGTTTATCAGCATGGATCAGAACGGCCTGCGCAAGCAGTCGCTGTCTGAAATCAAAGGCGTGCAGTGGATCCCGGACTGGGGCCAGGCGCGCATTGAGTCGATGGTGGCCAATCGCCCGGACTGGTGTATCTCCCGCCAGCGTACCTGGGGCGTGCCGATGTCGCTGTTTGTGCACAAAGAGACGCACGAGCTGCATCCGCGCACTCTGGAACTGATGGAAGAGGTCGCGAAGCGCGTCGAAGTGGACGGCATTCAGGCGTGGTGGGATCTCGATCCGCGCGACATCATGGGCGACGATGCCGACCTCTATGAGAAGGTGCCGGATACCCTCGACGTCTGGTTTGACTCAGGATCAACTCACGCTTCCGTGGTTGACGTGCGTCCGGAGTTTGCCGGTCACGCCGCCGATATGTATCTCGAAGGCTCCGACCAGCACCGCGGCTGGTTTATGTCCTCGCTGATGATCTCCACCGCGATGAAGGGCAAAGCGCCGTATCGCCAGGTGCTGACCCACGGCTTCACCGTTGACGGCCAGGGGCGCAAGATGTCCAAGTCCATCGGCAACACCGTGTCGCCGCAGGACGTGATGAACAAGCTGGGCGCCGATATTCTGCGCCTGTGGGTGGCCTCTACCGATTACACCGGCGAGATGGCGGTCTCCGATGAGATCCTCAAGCGCGCCGCCGACAGCTATCGCCGCATCCGCAACACCGCCCGCTTCCTGCTGGCGAACCTCAACGGCTTCGATCCGGCAACGGACATGGTGAAGCCGGAAGAGATGGTGGTGCTGGACCGCTGGGCGGTCGGCTGTGCGCAGGCCGCGCAGGCGGATATTGTCAAAGCCTATGAGTCTTACGATTTCCACGAAGTGGTGCAGCGTCTGATGCGCTTCTGCTCGATCGAAATGGGCTCGTTCTATCTCGACATCATCAAGGACCGTCAGTACACCGCGAAGCCGGACAGCGTGGCCCGCCGCAGTTGTCAGACCGCGCTGTACCACATCGCCGAAGCGCTGGTGCGCTGGATGGCGCCGATCGTGTCCTTTACCGCCGATGAAATCTGGGGCTACCTGCCGGGTGAGCGCGAGCAGTATGTGTTCACCGGCGAATGGTACGACGGCCTGTTCGGCCTCGCGGACAGCGAGCCGATGAACGACGCCTTCTGGAGCGAGCTGCTGAAAGTGCGCGGCGAAGTGAACAAGGTGATCGAGCAGGCGCGCGCCGATAAGAAAGTCGGCGGCTCGCTGGAAGCGGCGGTAACCCTGTACGCGCAGCCGGAACTGGCGGCGAAGCTGACGGCGCTGGGCGACGAATTGCGATTTGTCCTGTTGACCTCCGGTGCCGCCGTTGCGGATTATGCTGCAGCAGACAGCGATGCTCAGCAGAGCGAGCTGCTGAAAGGCCTTAAGGTGGGCCTGCAGAAAGCCGCCGGTGAGAAGTGCCCGCGCTGCTGGCACTACACCACCGATATCGGCCAGGTGGCGGAACACGCAGATATCTGCGTCCGCTGTGTCAGCAACATCGCCGGCGACGGTGAAAAGCGTAAGTTTGCCTGATGAGCCAATCCTTATGTAAAAGCGGCCTGCGCTGGCTGTGGCTGGTGGTAGTGGTGCTGATTATCGATCTCGGCAGCAAGTACCTGATCCTCCAGAACTTTATGCTGGGTGATACGGTGCCGCTGTTTCCGTCGCTTAATCTGCACTACGCCCGCAACTACGGCGCGGCGTTTAGCTTCCTCGCCGACAGCGGCGGCTGGCAGCGCTGGTTTTTTGCCGGTATCGCCATCGGCATCTGCGTCATCCTCACGGCGCTGATGTACCGCGCTAAGGCGTCGCAGAAGCTGAACAACATCGCCTACGCGCTGATCATTGGCGGCGCGCTGGGCAACCTGTTTGACAGGCTGTGGCACGGCTTTGTGGTCGATATGATCGATTTCTACGTCGGCAACTGGCACTTTGCGACCTTCAACCTCGCCGATTCCGCCATCTGCGTGGGCGCGGCGCTGGTGGTGTTGGAAGGCTTTCTGCCGAAAGCCGCAGAGAAGAAACAGGCATAAAAACCGCCCGGCGGCGCTGCTGCGCCGTCGGGCAAAAAAACGGGCTACATTGCATGTCAAAATCTGTACAAAGCAACAGCGCAGTGCTGGTGCACTTTTCGCTGAAGCTGGACGATGGTTCTACCGCCGAGTCTACCCGCAACAACGGTAAACCGGCGCTGTTTCGCCTCGGCGACACGTCGCTTTCCGAAGGGCTTGAGCAGCAGCTGCTTGGCCTGCAGGCGGGCGACAAAAAGGCCTTTGCGCTTGAGCCGGATGCGGCATTCGGCACCGTCAGCCCCGATCTGGTGCAGTACTTTTCGCGCCGCGAGTTTATGGATGCCGGCGAGCCGGAAGTCGGCGCGATCATGCTGTTTACCGCGATGGACGGCAGCGAAATGCCCGGCGTGATCCGCGAGATCAGCGGCGACTCGATCACCGTGGATTTTAACCATCCGCTGGCGGGACAGACCGTTCACTTCGATATTGAAGTACTGGAAGTCGATCCGGTACTGGAGGCCTGAAATGCAGATCCTGTTGGCTAACCCGCGCGGCTTCTGCGCCGGTGTAGACCGCGCTATCAGCATTGTCGAAAACGCGCTGGAGCTGTTCGGCGCGCCGATTTACGTACGTCATGAAGTGGTTCACAACCGCTACGTGGTGGACGGCCTGCGCCAGCGCGGGGCCATCTTCATTGAGCAAATCAGCGAAGTACCGGACGGCGCTATTCTGATCTTCTCCGCCCACGGCGTCTCCCAGGCGGTGCGCAACGAGGCGAAAAGCCGCGACCTCACCGTGTTTGACGCCACCTGCCCGCTGGTCACCAAGGTGCATATGGAAGTGGCGCGCGCCAGCCGCCGCGGCGAAGAGTCGATTCTGATCGGCCACGCGGGACACCCGGAAGTGGAGGGCACCATGGGCCAGTACAGCAACCCGGAAGGGGGCATGTATCTGGTGGAGTCGCCTGAAGACGTCTGGACGCTGCAGGTGAAGAACGAGGCGAAGCTCTCCTTCATGACCCAGACCACGCTCTCCGTTGATGATACCTCTGACGTTATCGACGCCCTGCGCGCGCGCTTTCCGAAAATCGTCGGCCCGCGCAAGGACGACATCTGCTACGCCACTACCAACCGTCAGGAAGCCGTGCGCGAACTGGCGCAGCGCGCCGACGTGGTGCTGGTGGTCGGTTCGAAAAACTCCTCCAACTCAAATCGGCTGGCGGAGCTGGCCCAGCGCATGGGCAAGGCGGCGTTTCTGATCGATGACGCCACCGATATCCAGACCGAATGGGTCGAGCACGCCGCCTGCGTCGGCGTTGCCGCCGGCGCATCCGCGCCGGACATCCTGGTGCAGAACGTCGTTAAGCGCCTGCAGGCGCTGGGCGGCGGCGAAGCCGTACCGCTGGAAGGCCGCGAAGAGAATATTGTCTTTGAAGTGCCGAAAGAGCTGCGGCTTGATATCCGCGAAGTCGAGTAACTTCTTCTTTCTTCGGCCCTAAAAAAATGCCAGGTTAACATCCTGGCTTTTTTATGGAGGAAGAATCATGCCGCTACCGTTCATTCTGGATACCGATCCCGGTATCGACGACGCCGCCGCGATTGCCGCTGCGCTGTTTGCCCCGGAGCTGGATCTTCAGCTTATCACTACCGTTGCGGGGAATGTCTCCGTGGAGAAAACCACCCGCAACGCCCTGCAGCTCCTGCACTTCTGGCAGGCCGATGTACCGGTTGCCCGGGGCGCCAGCGCCCCTCTGCTGCGTCCGCCCCGCGATGCCGCCTATGTCCACGGCGAATCCGGCATGGAAGGCTATGACTTCGTTGAACATCAGCGCACTATCCTCGAAAAACCGGCCCTGCTCGCCATGCGCGACGCGCTGATGCAGGCCCCGGAGCCGATGACGCTGGTCGCTATCGGTCCGCTGACCAATATTGCTCTGCTGCTGATCCAGTATCCGGCCTGCAAGACAAAGATCCGTCGGCTGGTGATTATGGGCGGTTCCGCCGGGCGCGGTAACTTTACGCCCACCGGCGAGTTCAATATCGCCATCGATCCGGAAGCCGCGTCGAAGGTGTTTCAGAGCGGGCTGGAGATCGTGATGTGCGGGCTGGACGTCACCAACAAAGCCGTTCTTGCCCCGGAATTTCTTGCCGCGCTGCCGACCCTCAACCGCACCGGCGCAATGCTGCACGCCCTGTTCAGCCACTACCGCAGCGGCAGCATGGCCAGCGGCCTGCGGATGCACGATCTGTGCGCCATCGCCTGGTTGGTGCGCCCGCAGCTGTTCAGCGTTAAGCCCTGCTTCGTGGCGGTTGAGACCCAGGGCCAGTGGACCGCCGGGACAACGGTGGTGGATATCGACGGCCGCTACGAGCAGCCCGCCAACGTGCAGGTGGCGCTGGACCTGGATGTTGAAGGGTTCCGCCGCTGGGTGGCGGAGGTGCTGGCCCTGGCGCCGTAGGACTATGCCTTTTACTGATATTGCCCGGGCTTTATCAGTAAATTCTAATTATGAATGCGTTAGAGTGGCGGCCCTCGTCGGGGCTGGTTACTCTGAAACCGATTAACACTGTATTAACGAAGAGAATAGATATGCAAGATGGACAGATCCGCGTTGCCATTGCCGGCGCGGGCGGACGTATGGGACGGCAGCTGATTCAGGCCGCAGCGGCGTTCGACGGCGTTGCGCTGGGCGCGGCGCTGGAGCGCGAAGGCTCTTCGCTGGTGGGCGCCGATGCCGGCGAGCTGGCGGGCATCGGCCACACCGGCGTGCAGGTGCAGAGTAGCCTCGAGGCGGTGAAGGACGATTTTGACGTCTTAATTGATTTTACCCGCCCGGAAGGCACCCTCAATCATCTGGCATTCTGCCGCCGGCACGGCAAAGGCATGGTGATCGGCACTACCGGCTTTGACGACGCGGGCAAGCAGGCGATCCGCGAAGCAGCAGAGCAGATTGCCATCGTGTTTGCCGCCAACTTCAGCGTCGGCGTCAGCGTCATGCTGCGGCTGCTGGAGAAAGCCGCCAAAGTGATGGGGGACTATACCGATATTGAGATTATTGAAGCCCACCACCGGCATAAAGTTGACGCCCCCTCCGGCACCGCGCTGGCGATGGGGGAGGCTATTGCCCACGCGCTGGATAAAGATCTCAGCGAGTGCGCGGTCTACAGCCGGGAAGGACACACCGGCGAACGCGTGCCTGGCACCATCGGTTTCGCTACCGTGCGCGCCGGGGATATTGTCGGCGAGCACACGGCGATGTTTGCCGATATCGGCGAGCGGATTGAGATTACCCATAAGGCCTCCAGCCGCATGACGTTTGCCAATGGCGCGGTAAGGTCGGCTTTATGGCTGAAAGAGAAATCAAGTGGACTTTTTGATATGAAAGATGTGCTCGATTTACACAATTTATAAGATTTCACTGTTCGTGATGTGGTCGTGGCAGTCGTTATTGTATTGATTGCAGGGGGCAATATTTTATTGCCCTTAAATTTTACCTGTTTAAGGTTGTTTTTATATTCAAGTATCTGTTTTGAAGTGTTAAACCATTAAAATGTGTTGTTGACATGTAAAATTTGACCATCTGGTCCACTTTTTCCCGCCTTTTACTCATCCCAAACAGTTTTCCTGGTGCGCAAGCGTTTACCGGGGCCCTTAAAAGCGATCTTTTTGCCGTATCTGGATGGCTAAACCACCCAGTGGCGCGAAATAACATAAAAAATGGCCGCTTTGCGTTGACTTTTAGCTCCCGGATCTCCAGAATGCCGCCGTTTGCCGAAAATTCGCGGGCAGCAAATTTGCATTGATTTGCATCATGAGAGTGAATTAATATGCAAATAAACCGAGTGAATATTCTCTGGAGGATGTTTTGATTAAGTCAGCGCTTTTGGTTCTGGAAGACGGAACCCAGTTTCACGGTCGGGCCATTGGGGCAACGGGCACGGCGGTTGGGGAAGTCGTTTTCAATACTTCAATGACCGGTTATCAAGAAATCCTCACTGATCCCTCCTATTCCCGCCAAATCGTTACCCTTACTTATCCCCATATCGGCAATGTCGGCACCAACGCCGCCGACGAAGAGTCTTCCCAGGTACACGCTCAGGGTCTGGTTATTCGCGACCTGCCGCTGATTGCCAGCAACTTCCGCTCTACCGAAGACCTCTCTTCTTATCTCAAGCGCCACAACATCGTGGCGATTGCCGATATTGATACCCGCAAGCTGACCCGCCTGCTGCGCGAGAAGGGCGCGCAGAACGGCTGCATCATCGCGGGCGACGCCCCGGATGCGGCGCTGGCGCTGGAAAAAGCGAAAGCGTTCCCGGGCCTCAACGGCATGGACCTGGCGAAAGAGGTCACCACCGGCGAGCGCTACAGCTGGACCCAGGGCAGCTGGACGCTGGAAGGCGACCTGCCGGAAGCCAAAGCCGAAAGCGACCTGCCGTTCCACGTGGTGGCCTACGATTTCGGCGCCAAGCGCAACATCCTGCGCATGCTGGCGGACCGCGGCTGCCGCCTGACGGTGGTGTCGGCGCAGACCTCCGCCGAAGAGGTGCTGAAGATGAACCCGGACGGCATCTTCCTCTCTAACGGCCCCGGCGACCCGGCGCCGTGCGACTACGCCATCGCGGCCATCGAAAAGTTCCTTACTACCGATATTCCGGTATTCGGCATCTGCCTCGGCCACCAGCTGCTGGCCCTGGCGAGCGGCGCGAAGACCGTCAAGATGAAGTTCGGCCACCACGGCGGCAACCACCCGGTGAAAGACCTCGACCGCGACGTGGTGATGATCACCGCCCAGAACCACGGCTTTGCGGTGGATGAGGCGACGCTGCCCGCCAACCTGCGCGTGACCCACAAGTCGCTGTTCGACGGCACCCTGCAGGGCATTCACCGCACCGATAAGCCGGCCTTCAGCTTCCAGGGACACCCGGAGGCGAGCCCCGGCCCGCACGATGCCGCGCCGCTGTTTGACCACTTTATCGAACTCATTGAGCAGTACCGTAAGACCGCTAAATAATCAGGAGCCCAGAGACCCATGCCAAAACGTACTGATATAAAAAGCATCCTGATCCTCGGCGCTGGCCCGATCGTTATCGGCCAGGCCTGCGAATTTGACTACTCCGGTGCCCAGGCGTGTAAAGCCCTGCGCGAAGAGGGCTATCGCGTCATTCTGGTGAACTCTAACCCGGCCACTATCATGACCGACCCGGAGATGGCCGACGCCACCTACATCGAGCCGATCCACTGGGAAGTGGTGCGTAAAATCATTGAAAAAGAGCGCCCGGACGCCGTGCTGCCGACCATGGGCGGCCAGACGGCGCTGAACTGCGCGCTGGAGCTGGAGCGTCAGGGCGTGCTGGAAGAGTTCGGCGTGACCATGATTGGCGCCACCGCCGACGCCATTGATAAAGCCGAAGACCGTCGCCGCTTCGACGTGGCAATGAAGAAAATTGGCCTCGATACCGCCCGCTCCGGCATTGCGCACACCATGGAAGAGGCGCTGGCGGTGGCCGCCGACGTCGGTTTCCCGTGCATTATCCGCCCCTCCTTTACCATGGGCGGCACCGGCGGCGGCATCGCCTACAACCGCGAAGAGTTTGAAGAGATTTGCGAGCGCGGCCTGGATCTCTCCCCGACCAACGAGCTGCTGATTGACGAGTCGCTGATCGGCTGGAAAGAGTACGAGATGGAAGTGGTTCGCGATAAGAACGACAACTGCATCATCGTCTGCTCCATCGAAAACTTCGACGCCATGGGCATCCACACCGGCGACTCCATTACCGTGGCGCCGGCCCAGACGCTGACCGACAAAGAGTACCAGATCATGCGTAACGCCTCGATGGCGGTACTGCGTGAGATCGGCGTAGAAACCGGCGGCTCCAACGTGCAGTTTGCGGTTAACCCGAAGAATGGCCGCCTGATCGTTATCGAGATGAACCCGCGCGTGTCACGCTCGTCCGCGCTGGCCTCGAAGGCCACCGGCTTCCCGATTGCGAAAGTGGCCGCTAAGCTGGCGGTGGGCTATACCCTCGACGAGCTGATGAACGACATCACCGGCGGCCGCACCCCGGCCTCCTTCGAACCGTCCATCGACTATGTCGTCACCAAGATCCCGCGCTTTAACTTCGAGAAGTTCGCCGGGGCCAACGACCGCCTGACCACCCAGATGAAGTCCGTCGGCGAAGTGATGGCCATCGGCCGCACCCAGCAGGAGTCGCTGCAGAAAGCGCTGCGCGGCCTGGAAGTGGGCGCCACCGGTTTTGATCCGGAAGTCAGCCTCGACGATCCGGAAGCGCTGACCAAAATCCGCCGCGAGCTGAAGGACGCGGGCGCCGAGCGTATCTGGTACATCGCCGACGCCTTCCGCGCCGGCCTGTCGGTGGACGGCGTGTTCAACCTGACCAACATCGACCGCTGGTTTCTGGTGCAGATCGAAGAGCTGGTGCGCCTGGAGGAGAAAGTGGCGGAGCTGGGCATCAACGGCCTCGACGCTGATTTCCTGCGCGTGCTCAAGCGCAAAGGCTTTGCCGATGCCCGCCTGGCGAAGCTCGCCGGCGTGCGCGAAGCGGAAATCCGCAAACTGCGCAATCAGTACGGCCTGCACCCGGTCTACAAACGCGTGGATACCTGCGCGGCGGAGTTTGCCACCGATACCGCCTACATGTACTCCACCTATGAAGACGAATGCGAAGCCAACCCGTCCGTAGACCGCGACAAGATCATGGTCCTCGGCGGCGGGCCGAACCGCATCGGTCAGGGCATCGAGTTTGACTACTGCTGCGTCCACGCCTCGCTGGCGCTGCGCGAAGACGGCTACGAGACCATCATGGTCAACTGTAACCCGGAAACCGTCTCCACCGACTACGACACCTCCGACCGCCTCTACTTCGAGCCGGTTACCCTGGAAGACGTGCTGGAGATCGTGCGCATCGAGAAGCCGAAGGGCGTGATTGTCCAGTACGGCGGCCAGACGCCGCTGAAGCTGGCCCGCGACCTTGAAGCTGCAGGCGTGCCGGTTATCGGCACCAGCCCGGACGCCATCGACCGCGCCGAAGACCGCGAGCGCTTCCAGCAGGCGGTAGACCGCCTCAAGCTCAAGCAGCCGGCCAACGCCACCGTTACCGCCATCGAACAGGCGGTAGAGAAAGCGAAAGAGATTGGCTATCCGCTGGTGGTGCGCCCCTCCTACGTGCTGGGCGGCCGCGCAATGGAGATCGTTTATGACGAGGCCGACCTGCGCCGCTACTTCCAGACCGCGGTCAGCGTCTCCAACGACGCGCCGGTGCTGCTGGACCGCTTCCTCGACGATGCGGTTGAAGTGGACGTTGACGCCATCTGCGACGGTGAAGCCGTGGTCATCGGCGGCATCATGGAGCATATCGAACAGGCCGGCGTCCACTCCGGCGACTCCGCCTGCTCGCTGCCGGCCTATACCCTCAGCCAGGAGATCCAGGACGTGATGCGCCAGCAGGTGCAGAAGCTGGCCTTCGAGCTGCAGGTGCGCGGCCTGATGAACGTCCAGTTCGCGGTGAAGAATAACGAAGTCTATCTGATTGAAGTTAACCCGCGTGCGGCGCGCACCGTGCCGTTCGTCTCGAAAGCCACCGGCGTTGCGCTGGCGAAAGTGGCGGCCCGCGTGATGGTCGGCCAGACGCTGGCCCAGCAGGGCGTCACTAAAGAGGTAATCCCGCCGTACTACTCGGTGAAAGAGGTGGTGCTGCCGTTCAACAAGTTCCCGGGCGTTGACCCGCTGCTGGGGCCGGAAATGCGCTCCACCGGGGAAGTGATGGGCGTCGGCCGCACCTTCGCAGAGGCGTTTGCCAAGGCGCAGCTCGGCAGCAGCTCGACCATGAAGAAATCGGGCCGCGCGCTGCTGTCGGTGCGCGAAGGCGATAAAGAGCGGGTGGTGGATCTGGCGGCGAAGCTGCTCAAGCAGGGCTTCGAGCTGGATGCGACCCACGGCACGGCGGTGGTGCTGGGCGAAGCGGGCATCAACCCGCGCCTGGTGAACAAGGTGCATGAAGGCCGTCCGCACATTCAGGACCGCATCAAGAATGGCGAGTATACCTACATCATCAACACCACCGCAGGCCGCCAGGCGATTGAGGACTCCCGCGTCATTCGCCGCAGCGCCCTGCAGTACAAGGTGCACTATGACACCACCCTGAACGGCGGCTTCGCCACCGCGATGGCCCTGAACGCAGACGCTACCGAGCAGGTAACGTCGGTGCAGGAGATGCACGCCCGCATCGCGAAGTAATCCGGTGGGCCCGGCAACGCGCGTTGCCGGGTCTCATTCCCCGCGCGTTATCTTCAGAGTCTTCTGGTTTTTCTCTTCTCCTCAGTCAGTTAGCCTAAAGTTATTAAGCAAGAACTACTTTCTACTAACGATCAGGGAGAACATCATGCGTCATCGCCTGCTGACCACCGCTATTTTTGCCGCCGCTGCGCTGTTTACCGTAGTTGGCTGTTCCTCAAACCAGGCCGTGAAAACCACCGACGGCAAGACCATCGTCACCGACGGTAAGCCGCAGGTTGATGAGGACACCGGGCTGGTTTCCTATGAAAACGCCGAGACCGGTAAAACCGAGCAGGTTAACCGCGATCAGGTGAAATCGATGAGCGAACTGGATAACTAATTCAGATTTCTCAACGTTCCACGCCAGTAATATTCACTGTTAGCCTGGGTCGGTTACGACTAGACTTACCTGTCGAAACAGATAAGTCACAACAGGCTAACAGATGATTTTAATTATTTATTCGCATCCTTATCCGCAGCATTCGCATGCGAATAAACGGATGATTGACCAGGCAAGGGAAATTGACGGCGTAGAAGTCCGTTCCCTCTATCACCTCTATCCCGATTTCAATATTGATATTGCCGCCGAACAGGAGGCGCTCTCCCGCGCCGACCTGATCGTCTGGCAGCACCCGATGCAGTGGTACAGCGTACCGCCGCTGCTCAAGCTGTGGATCGATAAAGTCCTCTCCCACGGCTGGGCCTACGGTCACGGCGGCACAGCCCTGAACGGCAAAAGCCTGCTGTGGGCGGTAACCACCGGCGGCGGCGATAAGCACTTTGCTATCGGTGATTTTCCCGGCTTCGACATTTTAGGCCAGCCGCTGCAGGCAACCGCGCTTTACTGCGGCCTGAAGTGGCTGCCGCCTTTCGCCATGCACAGCACTTTCATCTGCGACGACGAAACGCTGACCGCACAGGCGCGTCGCTATAAACAACGACTGATGGAATGGCAGGAGGCGCACCGTGGATAGCCATGCGTTAATACAGGCGCTGATTTACCTGGGGTCCGCCGCCCTGATTGTGCCCATCGCTATGCGTCTGGGGCTGGGCTCGGTGCTCGGCTACCTGATTGCCGGCTGCGCCATCGGCCCCTGGGGGCTGCGGCTGGTGGCCGACGCCGAGTCTATTCTGCACTTTGCCGAAATCGGCGTGGTGCTGATGCTGTTCGTTATCGGGCTTGAGCTGGATCCCCAGCGCCTGTGGAAGCTGCGGGCCTCGGTATTCGGCGGCGGCACCGTGCAGATGGTTCTCTGCGGCGCGGCGCTGGGCGGTTTCTGCATTCTGCTCGGCCTCAACTGGAAGGTGGCGGCGCTGATCGGCCTGACGCTGGCGCTCTCCTCGACGGCGATCACCATGCAGGCGATGAATGAGCGTAACCTGACGGTATCCCAGCTGGGCCGCACTACGTTTGCCGTGCTGCTGTTTCAGGATATCGCGGCCATTCCGCTGGTGGCGATGATCCCGCTGCTGGCGGCGAGCGGCGGGTCGACGACTCTGGTCGCGTTTGCGCTGTCGGCGGCAAAAGTCGTTGCCGCGCTGGCGCTGGTGGTACTCCTCGGGCGCTACGTTACTCGGCCGGTGCTGCGCTTCGTCGCCCGTTCGGGCCTGCGGGAAGTGTTCAGCGCCGTGGCGCTATTCCTGATCTTCGGCTTTGGCCTGCTGCTGGAGGGCGTTGGCCTGTCGATGGCGATGGGGGCGTTTCTGGCGGGGGTACTGCTGGCAAGCTCCGAGTACCGCCACGCGCTGGAGAGCGATATTGAACCCTTCAAGGGGCTGCTGCTGGGACTGTTCTTTATCGGCGTCGGCATGTCTATCGACTTCGGCACCCTGATGTCCCATCCGCTGCGCATCCTGCTGCTGCTGGTCGGTTTTCTGGTGATTAAGTTTGTCATGCTGTGGCTTATCGCCTGCCCGCTCGGCGTGCCGAAGGCCCAGCGCACCCTGTTCGCTACGCTGCTGGGGCAGGGCAGTGAATTTGCTTTCGTGGTGTTTGGCGCAGCGCAGATGGCGAACGTTATCGACGCCGAATGGGGCAAAGCCCTGACGCTGACGGTGGCGCTGTCGATGGCGGCAACGCCCATTCTGCTGGTCGTCCTCTCCCGGCTGGAGAGATCCTCCGCGGGCCAGGAGCGGGAGGCCGATGAAATTGATGAAGAGCAGCCGCGGGTGATCGTTGCCGGCTTCGGCCGCTACGGTCAGATAGCCGGGCGTCTGCTGCTGGCCAACGGCGTGAAAATGGTCATCCTCGATCACGATCCGGATCACGTCGATACGCTGCGCAAGTTTGATATGAAGGTGTTTTACGGCGATGCGACCCGCGCCGGCCTGCTGGAGTCCGCCGGGGCGGAGAAAGCAGAGGTGCTGATAAACGCCATCGACGATCCGAAGGTTAACCTTGAGCTGAGCGAGCTGGCCAGAAGCCAGTTCCCGCATCTGCAGATCATCGCCCGCGCCCGCGACGTCGAGCACTATATTCACCTACGCCAGGCCGGCGTCACCTATGCCGAGCGTGAAACCTTTGAAGGGGCGCTGAAGTCCGGGCGGATGGCGCTGGAGTCCCTTGGGCTTGGCCCCTATGAGGCTCGCGAACGGGCCGATCAGTTCCGCCACTTCAACGTCAGGATGGTTGAGGAGATGGTGGAAGCCGCTGAAAATGATGAGGCCTCCTTCGCGGCGGCGATCAAGCGCACCGGCGCGATGCTGACCGATATCATTAATGAAGATCGTGACCGGATGTCGCTCATTCAGCAGCACGGCTGGCAGGGGACCGAAGAGGGAAATCATAGCGGAAACGTTGCCGAGGAGCCGGAAGCTAAACCTTCGGTATAACGCGGACTTAGCGCTTGCGTGAAAAATATTCTTCTTTTTTGCACTACGCGCGGTTGACGAGCGATTATCCTTTCCGTATATACACGTCATCATTCAGGCCGCCGCTATGCTGGCGGCCTTTGTTCACTCCCCAGCCACTTACCTTGAGTAAGCCCCTGGGGCTCACTCCGCTGCCGTGCGTAAACGTGTCGGCAGCTTTTTGTATCCGGGATATTTTAATGATCAGTCTGATTGCGGCATTAGCGGTAGATCGCGTGATTGGTATGGAAAACGCCATGCCCTGGGATCTGCCGGCCGATCTCGCCTGGTTTAAGCGTAATACCTTAAACAAGCCGGTCATCATGGGCCGTCTGACCTGGGAATCCATCGGCCGCCCGCTGCCGGGCCGAAAAAACATCGTTATCAGCCGCCAGCCGGGCAGCGACGATCGCGTGCAGTGGGTCAGTTCGGTGGAAGAGGCGATTGCCGCCTGCGGCGACGCGCAGGAGATTATGGTGATTGGCGGCGGGCGCGTTTATGAACAGTTCCTGCCGAAAGCGCAGCGCCTGTACCTGACGCACATTGATGCGGAAGTCGAAGGCGATACTCACTTTCCGGATTACGATCCCGATGAGTGGGATTCCACGTTCAGCGAGTTTCACGATGCCGATGCGCAGAACTCCCACAGCTACTGCTTTGAGGTGCTGGAGCGGCGCTAAACGTTTTCTGCATTAGCGCAGCCCTTTTGCCGGGCGGCGCTGCGCTTGTACCGGCTTACAAAATACGGCAGCGTTAAGACGCTGCCGCTTCCTCTTCATCGCCCAAATCCAGCCGGCGGTTCGACGGCTGCACGAAGTAGCGCTTATCTTCCCAGCGCAGGCAGGTGAGGTTGCCGCCCCAGCAGCAGCCGGTATCCAGGCCGTAAATCCCTTCCGGAGTACCTTTTCCTTCCAGCGACGCCCAGTGGCCAAAGGCAATGCTGTACTCCTGCGATACCGGGCCGGGAATGGCAAACCACGGCTTCAGCGGCGAAGGCGCATTTTCCGGGGCCTCTTTGCTGTACATGTCCAGCTGGCCATTGGGGAAGCAGTAGCGCATGCGGGTGAAGGCGTTGGAGATAAAGCGCAGCCGGGCGAGCCCGGTGAGCGCTTCCGACCAGTGGTTCGGCAGATCGCCGTACATCGCATCGAGAAAGAACGGGTAGGAGTCGCTGCACAGCACCGCCTCAACGTCGCGGGCGCAGCGCTCGGCCGTCGCCAGGTCCCACTGCGGCGTAATGCCGGCGTGGGCCATCACCAGCTTTTTCTCTCTGTCGACCTGCAGCAGCGGCTGGCGGCGAAGCCAGTTGATAAGCTCGTCGGCATCCGGGGCTTCCAGCAGCGGCGTGAGCCTGTCCTTCGGCTTATTGCGGCTGATGCCGGCGAATACCGCCAGCAGATGGAGATCGTGATTACCGAGCACAATGCGCGCGCTATCGCCGAGGGATTTTACGTAGCGCAGAACCTCCAGCGACGCCGGACCTCTTGCCACCAGATCGCCGGTCAGCCACAGGCTATCTTCGCGCGGGTTAAACTGCACCTGCTCAAGCAGGGCAATGAGCTCATCGTAGCAGCCGTGAATATCGCCGATTAAGTATGTAGACATGGGATCAGTGTATGAGCGCCGGCACGGCCAGGCGGAAAACGGGAATATCGATGCTGAACGGATTGCCGTTAGCATCGACCATATCATAATGCCCCTGCATGGTGCCCAGAGGCGTTTCCAGTACGGCGCCGCTGGTGTACTGGTACTCGTTACCGGGCTCGATATGCGGCTGAACGCCAACGACACCTTCGCCCTGCACCTCGGTTTCGCGGCCGTTGCCGTTAGTGATCAGCCAGTAGCGGCCAAGTAGCTGAACAGATTCCCGCCCCAGGTTGCGGATCGTGACGGTATACGCAAAGACGTAACGCTCTTCATCCGGCGCCGACTGCGCCTCAATATAGACGCTCTGCACCTGAACGCACACGCGGGGCGAATTGATCATGTTCTAGCTCTCCTTCAGGGAAGCATTGTCTGACACCCAGTTTGCCAGCTGGCAGTACTGCGCAACGGAGATATTTTCCGCCCGCAGGGCCGGGTCAACGCCAAGACTTTCCAGTACCTCAACGCTAAACAGATTGCCCAGGCTGTTGCGGATGGTCTTGCGGCGCTGGTTAAATGCTTCGGTGGTAATACGGCTCAGCACGCGAACCTCTTTAACCGGGTGCGGCAGGGTCGCGTGAGGCACCAGGCGTACCACGGCGGAATCTACCTTGGGCGGCGGCGTAAAGGCCGATGGCGGCACTTCAAGTACCGGGATCACCTGGCAGTAATACTGCGCCATGACGCTTAACCGACCATACGCTTTACTGTTCGGTCCTGCAACCAGGCGGTTTACCACCTCTTTTTGCAGCATAAAGTGCATATCGGCAATGGCGTCAGTATAGCTGAACAGATGGAACATCAGCGGCGTCGAAATATTGTAGGGCAGGTTGCCAAAGACGCGCAGCGGCTGGCCAATCTCTTTGGACAGCTCGCCGAAGTTCATGGTCATCGCATCCTGCTGATAGATGGTCAGCTTGGGGCCGAGGAACGGATGCGTCTTCAGGCGTGCGGCCAGATCGCGGTCCAGTTCGATGACGGTCAGCTTATCAAGGCGTTCACCCACCGGCTTGGTCAGGGCGGCAAGGCCCGGCCCGATTTCAACCATCGCCTGGCCCTTTTGCGGGTTGATGGCGGAGACGATGCTGTCGATCACGAACCGATCGTTGAGAAAGTTTTGCCCGAAGCGTTTACGGGCGAGGTGGCCCTGATGGACTCGATTATTCATTGAGAGTTAACAATCATTTTGATGGCGAGATTAAGCGCCGTAATAAAACTGCCGACGTTCGCTTCGCCGCGGCCCGCCAGCTCAAGGGCAGTGCCGTGGTCCACGGACGTGCGGATAAAGGGCAGACCAAGCGTAATATTTACCGCGCGGCCAAAGCCCTGGTATTTTAGCACGGGCAGGCCCTGATCGTGGTACATCGCGAGCACTGCGTCGGCGCGGTCGAGATATTTGGGCTGAAACAGCGTATCGGCGGGCAGCGGACCCGTCAGGTTCATGCCCTGCGCGCGCATCTCCTCCAGTACCGGAATGATCGTTTCTATCTCTTCCATGCCCATATGGCCGCCTTCCCCGGCGTGGGGATTGAGGCCGCAGACCAGTACGCGGGGATCGGCGATGCCAAATTTGCTGCGCAGATCGTGGTGCAGAATGGTGATGATTTCGCGCAGCAGATCCGGCGTAATCGCCTCGCTGACGGTTTTCAGCGGCAGATGCGTGGTCGCCAGCGCCACTCGCAGCTCCTCCGTTGCCAGCATCATCACCACCTTCGCCGCGCCGGCGCGCTGTTCAAAAAACTCGGTGTGGCCGGTAAATGGGATACCGGCGTCGTTGATAATGCTCTTCTGCACCGGGCCGGTGATCAGCGCGGCGAACTCGCCGCTGCTCGCACCATCGCATGCCCGGGCCAGCGTCTCAACGACGTAGGGGCCGTTGGCAACGTTAAGTCTGCCGGGTTCAACCGGCGCGCCGAGGGCTACCGGCAGCAGCGTCAGGGTCCCTGCGCGCTGAGGCTGCGGGGGTTTGCTGGGATCGTAGGGCAGGAGGCTTAACGGTAAACCGAGCATGGCTGCCCGGTTTTCCAGAAGTGATCCATCAGCGCAGACCACCAGTTCGGCGGGCCAGTCCTGCTGCGCAAGCTGGACCGCCAGATCGGGGCCAATCCCGGCGGGTTCGCCGGGCGTGATGACCACGCGAAATTGTCGCGTCATTAGTTGCTCAGGATTTTAACGTAGGCGCTGGCGCGCTGTTCCTGCATCCAGGTACCGGCTTCTTCCGCAAATTTACGGTTCATCAGCATCCGATAGGCGCGGTCTTTCTGCGCGGCATCGGTGCGGTCAACCTTGCGGGTATCCAGCAGCTGGATCAGGTGCCAGCCGAAAGAGGAGTGGACCGGGCCGCTCATCTGGCCTTTGCTGAGTTTCAGCAGCGCGTCGCGGAACGCGGGGTCATACATATCCGGCGTTCCCCAGCCCAGATCGCCGCCCTGGTTTGCAGAGCCAGGATCCTGGGACAGCTCTTTCGCCGCCTTGTCAAAGGTGGTTCTGCCGCTCTTAATGTCGGCCGCCACTTCTTCAAGTTTGGCGCGGGCCTGATCGTCGGTCATGATCGGCGACGGCTTGAGCAGGATGTGGCGGGCGTGGACTTCGGTCACCGAGATGTTCTGGGTCTGGCCGCGCAGGTCGTTAACCTTAAGAATGTGGAAACCGACGCCGGAACGAATCGGGCCAATGATATCGCCTTTTTTCGCAGTGCTCAGGGCCTGGGCGAAAATGGACGGCAGTTCCTGGATGCGGCCCCAGCCCATCTGCCCGCCTTTCAGCGCCTGCGAATCGGCAGAGTAGGTGATCGCCAGCTTGCCGAAGTCGGTGCCTTTGCGCGCCTGATCGATGATCGAGCGCGCCATGTTTTCCTGCTCACTCACCTGATCGGCGGTCGGGTTTTCCGGCAGCGGCAGCAGAATGTGGCTCAGGTTCAGCTCGGTGCTGGCGTCGTTCTGATTGCCAATCTGCTGCGCCAGCGCGTCCACTTCCTGCGGCAGCACGGTGATGCGGCGGCGCACTTCGTTGTTACGCACCTCGGAGATGATCATCTCCTTGCGGATCTGCTTACGATAGGTGCTGTAGTTCAGCCCGTCGTAGGCCAGTCGGCTGCGCATCTGATCGAGGGTCATGTTGTTTTGCTGCGCGATATTGGCGATAGCCTGGTCGAGCTGCTCATCAGAGACCGTCACGCCCATTTTCTGCCCCATCTGCAGAACAATCTGATCCATGATCAGACGTTCGAGGATCTGGTGACGCAGCGTGGCGTCATCCGGCAGCTGCTGACCGGACTGGCCGGCACTTCCCTTAACGGACTGCATCATTCCATCGACGTCGCTTTCAAGGACTACGCCATTGTTAACCACAGCGGCAACCTTATCGACAACCTGCGGTGCGGCATAGCTGATATTCGCCACCATGGCGATACCGAGAAGCAGCGTTTTCCAGTTCTTCATACTCTTTCCATTTCAATTAACTAACCGCAGTGCGGTTTACGTTGTATCTCTTAGCCATTACAAAGCGCTTTGGTAAGGCAGTATGTTCGAGCGCAGCATTTTCTGCGTGCCGAGACCGTAGTTGGAGCTCAGGCCGCGTAGCTCGATGTTGAAGCCAATCTTGTTGTCGAACTTCGATTGCTGTTTGTTGTAGTCCCAGTCGTTGATCTTACGCTCATAGCCGATGCTGATGGCGTAGCAGCAGGAGTTATACTGCAGGCCGAGCATCTGGTTAGCCGTTTTGCTCATCTTGGTATCGTAGTAGTAAGCGCCCACCACGGACCAGCGATCGGCGATCGGCCAGCTGGCGGTCATGCCCACCTGGGAGATACCGTCCCGGTAGTTTTGCGCCGTTGAGTACGACGTCAGCGTCGTTTTGATATATTGCGAGCTGGCGTAGCGGTACTTCAGCTGAACAATTCGGTCGTCATCACGGCGGTACTCAATGGCGCCGTTGCCGGTAGTGAAGTCGTCGAGGCGGGTATCGTACTGCATACCGCCGCGCAGTCCCCAGTAATCGGTCATGCGCCAGTAGGTATCGCCGGCCCAGACGATGGAGCCCGTGTCGTCGTCGTTTTCCCAGTTGAAATTGTCATCGCCGGTACGCGATTTTTTAAAGAAGTAGATTTGACCAATGGATGCGTTAAAACGTTCAACCGCATTATCATCATAAACGCGGGTCGTCAGACCGGTGGTGACCTGGTTGGCGGAGGCGATACGGTCCAGGCCGCTGTAGGAGCGGTCACGGAACAGGCCGGTGTAGTCCGCCTGCAGCAGGGAGGAGTCGTACTCCATGATCTTGCCCTGGTCTTTATAGGGCACGTACAGGTACTGAACGCGCGGCTCCAGCGTCTGGGTGTAGCCGGCAGACCAGTCCATATCGCGTTCAAAGACCATCTTGCCATCAATTTTAAACTGCGGCAGGGTGCGGTTAACCGAGTCTTTCAGATTGGTGCCGTAAGTATTGTTATACCAGTTGACGTGCTTCTGATCGTAGTGGGTCGACATCAGCTTGGCTTCGGTATTAATACTGCCCCAGCGGTTGGAGAGCGGCAGGTTGATGCTCGGCTCAAAGTGTACGCGGGTCGCCTCCGGCATATCGGAGTCGGTATTTTCGAACTTCACGGCCTGCATATAGAGACGTGTGTCGAACGGACCGACGTCGTTTTGATAGAAGTTCACGTCGAGCTGCGGCATGGCGTAGTAAGAGCTGTTCTTACCGTCATCCAGCACCTGGAATTTTCTGGTGGAGAGCGTGGCATCGAAGTTATCAACGAAGTAGCCGGCGCTGAACTTCTGGGTGGCATAGCCGTCGGTGCTGTTGCCGTACTTCGAGTTAAAGTCGTCGAAGTAGTCTTTATCACTTACCTTGGTGTAGTCCGCATTCAGGCGCCATACCTGATCGATAACCCCTGAGTGGTTCCAGTAGGTCATCCAGCGGTGGCCGCTGTCGTCGCTGTGCTGGCTATCGGACGGCATATAGTCCAATTCGGCCACGCCCGCGCCGGCATGGGTCAGATAGCGGAACTCGTTCTCCCACATGATGTTGCCACGCTTAGACATGTAGTGCGGCGTGATGGTGGCATCGAAGTTGGGGGCGATGTTCCAGTAGTACGGCAGGCTGAACGAGAAGCCGTCGTCGGAGCCGAATCCCGCGTTGGGGATCAGGAAGCCGGAGCGGCGCTTGTTGCCGATCGGCAGCTGCAGATACGGGCTGTAGAACACCGGTACGGCGCCGAGCTTGAAGCGGGCGTTCCAGATCTCCGCGACCTCTTCCTGACGGTCCTGAATGACTTCGCTACCCACCACGCTCCAGGTATTAGAGCCCGGCAGGCAGGAGGTGAACATGCCGTTATCGAGGATGGTATAGCGGTTGTCGCCGCGCTGCTTCATGACGTCGGCGGTGCCGCGGCCCTGGCGATCTACCATCTGATAGTCGCCACTCCAGACGTTGGTGTCTTTGGTGTTGAGATTCGACCAGGCTTTCGGCCCACGCAGGATCACCTGATCGTCATCATAGTGTACGTTGCCAAGCGCATCGACGGTTCGCACGGGGTCGCTCTGACCCGGCGGCTGCTTCTGATGCAGCTGAACTTCGTCGGCCTTCAGACGGCTGTTACCCTGCTCGATATCCACGTTGCCGGTGAAGACGGCATTGTCGGGGTAATCGCCCTTGGCGTTATCGGCGTTAATGGTCACAGGCAGGCTATTGGCGTCACCCTCTACCTGAGGACGGGTATAGCTAGGTACCCCCAGCATACACTGCGATGCGAGGTCGGCCGCAGCGCCAGCCTGACTGTAAAGGGCACTGGCGATCATGGTGGCCAGGAGGGTGGGAATACGTTTTTTCATACGTTGTATTTATTGTTCCGTCATCTGTGGCTTCGCGGCATGCAAACGGTCAGAGACTAACGCACTCATCGTTAACGCGCCAGTGTTAATAAGGTCGTTTTAAATTTGTGGCGTTAGGTACTGTGTCGAATGGCGAGTATGATAAAGCAAATTATAGTGTATGTCCTGCTATGACCAACAGGTCATAGTTTAAAAACTCGCCTTTATTCAAGGCGCAATATGATGCCTGCGGCATGTGGATTTGAGCGATTGGGGAGTCTATGCAGTATTGGGGTAAAGTGATTGGCGTGGCGGTAGCATTAATGATGGGCAGCGGCTTCTGGGGCGCGCTGCTTGGGCTTATCGTCGGCCATATGTTTGATACGGCGCGGATGCGCAAGCTCAATTTTTCGGCGGGGCAGCAGGAGCGGCAGGCGCTGTTTTTTGCCACCACCTTTGAAGTCATGGGTCACCTGACTAAATCGAAAGGTCGGGTGACGGAAGCCGATATTCAGGTGGCCAACGTGCTGATGGATCGCATGAACCTCCACGGCGACTCCCGCACCGCGGCGCAGCAGGCGTTTCGCGTTGGCAAGGCCGATAATTATCCCCTGCGCGAGAAGATGCGCCAGCTGCGCAGCGTCTGCTTTGGCCGCTTCGATTTGATTAGGATGTTTCTGGAAATTCAGCTGCAGGCGGCGTTTGCCGACGGCGAACTCCACCCTAACGAGCGCGAAGTGCTGTACGTGATTGGCGACGAGCTCGGCATCTCCCGCGCCCAGTTCGATCAGTTTATGCGCATGATGCAGGGGGGCGCGCAGTTCGGCGGCGGCTACCAGCAGTACTCCGGCACTGGCGGCGGCTACCAGCAGCAGGCGCAGCGCGGTCCGACGCTGGAAGATGCCTGCAACGTGCTCGGCGTGAAGCCCACCGACGACGCCACCACCATCAAGCGCGCCTACCGCAAGCTGATGGGCGAGCACCATCCCGATAAACTGGTGGCGAAAGGTCTGCCGCCGGAGATGATGGAGATGGCGAAGCAGAAGGCGCAGGAGATCCAGAGCGCCTATGAGCTGATAAAAGAGCAGAAAGGCTTTAAATAAAAGCAAAAACCTCTCGTCCGAGAGGTTTTTTGTGGTTTGCTCCCTTCTCCCGTGGGCTGTCTCTTATACACAAATCTTTAGTTCAAACGGATAAGCCAGCCCAACGCTTATCCAGGCTGAGGGTTTTAAATTCCGGCTAAAAATCGCCTCAGATTCTGACGTCTGGCCGGGGCAGCCCGCAGGGATGCGGGCTGAGGGCGCGACTTACAGGGATGTTGCATCGCGCCCGTACCCGAAAGCCAGACGTCAGAATCTGAGGTTCCGCGCAGCGGCGATTTTTGTTGCCGGGAGCCGGGATTGTCAAGGGAGCGGCGGCGAGCTCCCTTGACACGTTCACCGCACAAAGCCTGACAGAGATGCGGAGTTCTTATAGTGAACGGAATTATTCCACCATCCATAAAATATTGTTTTTTTTATGAATACTCACGCTATCTCTCAATAAAAAGTGTGACTAAGAGACAGCCGTGGGAGAGGGAGAAAACCAGCTAAAAGTCCACCGGTGCCCGGAAGGTCATGCTGTTGCCAAACGCCGGATGGGTAATAGTCAGCGTCTGCGCGTGCAGCAGCAGCCTCGGCGCCATCGCCAGCGCCTCCGGCGTAGCGTAGAAGCGGTCGCCGAGGATCGGGTGCCCCAGCGCCAGCATATGCACCCGCAGCTGGTGCGAGCGGCCGGTGATCGGCTTTAGCAGCACCCGCGCCGTGTTGTCGGGCGCATACTCCAGCACCTCATACTCCGTCTGCGCCGGTTTGCCGGTCTCAAAGCAGACCTTCTGCTTCGGCCGGTTCGGCCAGTCGCAGATCAGCGGCAGATCCACCAGCCCCTTCTCCTGCGCCGGATGGCCCCAGACCCGCGCCAGATACTGCTTCTTCGGCTCGCGTTCGCGAAACTGGCGCTTGAGCTCCCGCTCCGCCGCCTTGGTCAGCGCCACCGCGATCACGCCGCTGGTGGCCATATCGAGGCGGTGCACCGACTCCGCCGCCGGATAGTCGCGCTGGATGCGGGTCATGATGCTGTCCCGGTGCTCCTCCTGCCGGCCCGGCACGGAGAGCAGGCCGCTCGGCTTGTTGACCACCATGATGTGCTCATCCTGGTAGAGAACCACCAGCCAGGGATCCTGCGGCGGATGGTAGGGCGGCATGATCATCGGCGCGCCCTTACTGATGCGTCACGACGATCAGGCGCAGCGCATCGAGCCGCCAGCCGGCCTGGGCGAGGCTCTCCAGCACCTGCTGACGGTTGCTTTCGATCGCTTCCAGCTCGTCGTCGCGGATGTTGGGGTTCACCGCCTTCAGCGCTTCAAGGCGCGCCAGCTCGGCGCTCAGCTTCTCGTCGGCTTCGCGGCGGGCGGACTCAATCAGCGCCTGGGCGGCTTTTTCCACCTGCGCTTCGCCCTGCTGCAGGATCGCGTGCACGTCCTGCTGCACCGCGTTGACCAGCTTGCTGCCGGTGTGGCGGTTGACTGCGCTCAGCTGGCGGTTAAAGCTCTCAAACTCCACCTGGCCGGCGAGGTTATTGCCGGTTTTATCGACCAGCATACGCACCGGCGTCGGCGGCAGGAAGCGGTGCAGCTGCAGCTGCTTCGGCGCCTGGGCCTCAACCACGTAAATCAGCTCCAGCAGCAGGGTGCCGACCGGCAGGGCCTTATTCTTCAGCAGGGAAATGGTGCTGCTGCCGGTATCGCCGGAGAGAATAAGATCCAGGCCGTTGCGGATCAGCGGATGCTCCCAGGTGAGGAACTGGGCGTCTTCGCGGGAGAGCGCCACGTCGCGCTCGAAGGTGACGGTGCAGCCGTCGTCCGGCAGGCCCGGGAAGTCCGGCACCAGCATATGGTCGGACGGCGTCAGCACGATCAGGTTATCGCCGCGGTCGTCCTGGTTGATGCCGATGATATCGAACAGGTTCATGGCGAAGCTGATAAGACCGGTGTCGTCATCCTGCTCTTCGATGCTCTCCGCCAGCTGCTGACCCTTCGCGCCGCCGCTGGAGTGGATCTCCAGCAGGCGGTCGCGGCCCTGCTCCAGCTGCGCCTTGAGGGCGTCGTGCTCTTCGCGGCAGCGCTTAATGAGCTCGTCAAAGCCGTCGGTGCTTTCCGGGGCGGCGAGATAGTTAATCAGCTCCCCGTGGACGCTATCGTATATCGCGCGGCCGGTCGGGCAGGTGTGCTCGAAGGCGTCCAGCCCTTCGTGGAACCAGCGTACCAGCACCGACTGGGCGGTTTTTTCGAGGTACGGGACGTGGATCTGAATATCGTGGGCCTGGCCGATGCGGTCGAGGCGGCCGATGCGCTGCTCCAGCAGGTCCGGGTTGAACGGCAGATCGAACATCACCAGCTGGCTGGCGAACTGGAAGTTGCGGCCTTCGGAGCCGATTTCAGAGCACAGCAGCACCTGGGCGCCGGTGTCCTCTTCGGCAAACCACGCCGCGGCGCGGTCGCGTTCGATAATCGACATCCCTTCGTGGAACACCGCCGCGCGGATGCCCTCGCGCTCGCGCAGCACCTGCTCCAGCTGCAGGGCGGTGGCGGCTTTAGCGCAGATCACCAGCACCTTCTGCGAACGGTGGCTGGTAAGATAGCCCATCAGCCACTCGACGCGCGGGTCGAAGTTCCACCAGGTGCCGGTATCGCCTTCAAACTCCTGATAGATCTGCTCCGGATAGAGCATATCGCGGGCGCGCTCTTCGGCAGTTTTGCGCGCGCCCATAATGCCGGAGACCTTAATCGCGGTCTGATACTGTGTCGGCAGCGGCAGCTTAATGGTGTGCAGCTCGCGCTGCGGGAAGCCTTTGACGCCGTTGCGGGTGTTGCGGAACAGCACCCGGCTGGTGCCGTGGCGGTCCATCAGCATCGAAATCAGCTCCTGACGGGCGCTTTCGGCGCCGTCGCGGTCGCTGTTGGCGGTCTGCAGCAGCGGCTCGATATCCTGTTCGCCAATCAGCTCGCTCAGGGCGTTCAGCTGGTCGTTGTTGAGCCTGTCGCCGCTCAGCAGCAGGGAAACGGCGTCGGCCACCGGGCGGTAGTTCTGCTGCTCTTCGACAAACTGGGCAAAATCATGGAAGCGGCTCGGGTCCAGCAGGCGCAGGCGGGCGAAGTGGCTCTCCATCCCCAGCTGTTCCGGGGTGGCGGTGAGCAGCAGCACGCCCGGCACGCGTTCGGCCAGCTGTTCGATGGCCTGATACTCGCGGCTCGGGGCTTCTTCACTCCACACCAGGTGGTGGGCTTCGTCCACTACCATAATATCCCACTCGGCGTCGCACAGGTGCTCCAGACGCTGTTTGCTGCGGCGCACGAAGTCCAGCGAGCAGATAATCAGCTGCTCGGTTTCAAACGGGTTGGTCGCATCGTGCTGAGCTTCGGCGTAGCGCTCGTCGTCAAACAGGGCGAAGCGCAGGTTGAAGCGGCGCAGCATCTCAACCAGCCACTGGTGCTGGAGAGTTTCCGGGACGATCACCAGCACGCGCTCGGCGGCGCCGGAAAGCAGCTGCTGGTGCAGGATCATCCCGGCTTCAATGGTCTTACCGAGGCCCACTTCGTCCGCCAGCAGCACGCGCGGCGCGTGGCGGCGGCCAACGTCGTGGGCGATATTCAGCTGGTGCGGGATCAGGCTGGTGCGCTGGCCGCGCAGGCCGCTCCACGGCATCCGGTACTGTTCGCTCTGGTATTTGCGGGCGCGGTAGCGCAGCGCGAAGCGGTCCATGCGGTCAATCTGCCCGGCGAACAGGCGGTCCTGCGGCTTGCTGAACACCAGCTTGCTGTCGAGCAGCACTTCGCGCAGGGTAACGTCGGCCTCGTCGCTGTCGAGCCGGGTGCCGGTATAGGCCAGCAGGCCATTCTCTTCTTTTACCTCATCAACGCGCAGCTGCCAGCCTTCGTGGCTGGTGATGACATCGCCCGGATTGAACATCACGCGGGTGATTGGGGAATCATTGCGGGCGTACAGTCGGTTTTCTCCGGTAGCCGGGAAGAGCAGGGTTACCATCCGCGCGTCCAGCGCAACCACCGTCCCTAATCCCAGTTCGCTTTCTGTATCGCTGATCCAGCGTTGACCAAGTGTAAAAGGCATATAATTTGGGCTCTATATCTTGAATTGCAGGCAAAGATTGCGCCCCGTAACCTCAGTTACGGTGGGCAAAAATTGGGTCCAGGAATTTGGAAAGGGCGCTATGGTACTGGATGCTATCGGATTCGTCACGCGTCAAAATAGCCCCAGTTGCCCCGTGAGTATTGTAGCAAAATCATCGTTAACAAAAGGTAAAATTCCTTCCGCCACCGGCTCAAGCTGTTTGCTTAAGTAGTGTTCATAGTCCAGCGGCGACTGCTGGTAGCTCGCCGGCTCAGGCCCGGCGAGGGTCCAGACATATTTGATGCTGCCCCGGGACTGGTACTGCAGGGGCCGTCCGAGCCTGGCGTTATGCTCGTCGGCAAGCCTTGCGGCGCGCACGTGGGGCGGCACGTTGCGCTGGTACTCCGCCAGCGGGCGCCGCAGCTGCTTGCGGTACACCAGCCGGTCGTCCAGCTCGCCCGCCATCAGCCTGTCGATGGTGTCGCGGATAAACGCCTTGTACGGCTCGCGGCGAAAAATGCGCCGGTAAAGCTCCTGCTGAAACTGCTGGGCCAGCGGCGTCCAGTCGGTGCGCACCGTCTCCAGCCCCTTGAACACCATCTGCTGCTCGTCTTCGCGCTGGATCATGCCGGCGTAGCGCTTTTTGCTGCCGGTGTCGGCGCCGCGAATGGTCGGCATCAGGAAGCGGCAGAAGTGGGTTTCGTACTCCAGCTCCAGGGCGCTGGTGAGGCCCTCTTGCTCCAGCGCGCTGCGCCACCAGCCGTTAACGAAATCGACCAGTTCGCGGCCGATCGCCGCAGCTTCTTCCTCACCGCGCGCGCGCTTCAGCCAGACGAAGGTGGAGTCGGTATCGCCGTAAATGACGTCGTAGCCCTGCGCCTCGATCAGCGCCCTGGTCTGGCGCATGATCGCGTGGCCGCGCATGGTGATCGACGAGGCCAGCCGGGGATCGAAGAAGCGGCAGGCGCTGGTGCCCAGCACGCCGTAAAAGGCGTTCATGATGATCTTCAGCGCCTGGGAGAGCGGTTTGTTGCCGCGGGCCTTGGCGTCGTCGCGGCCGTGCCAGATCTGGCTGACGATCTGCGGCAGGCAGTGCTTTTCCCGCGAGAACCACGCGTCGAGGAAGCCTTCGGTACTGTGCTGCGCGTCCGGCTGCGCCATGCCCTCCACCAGCCCGACCGGATCGATCAGGAAGGTGCGGATAATCGACGGATAGAGGCTCTTGTAGTCCAGCACCAGCACCGAGTCGTAGAGCCCGGGCCGGGAGTCCATGACGTAGCCGCCGGGGCTGGCCTGCGGCGGCACCTCGCCGAGGTTGGGTGCCACGTAGCCGAGCCGGTGCATACGCGGAAAATAGAGGTGGCTGAAGGCGGCCACCGAGCCGCCGTGGCGGTCGGCGGGCAGGCCGTTGACCGTGGCGCGCTCCAGCAGGAAGGGCACGATCTCGGTTTTGTGGAAGATGCGCGTGACCAGCTCGCAGTCTTTGAGGTTATAGGTGGCGAGCGCGGGCTTATCTTCGGCGAAGCGGCGGTCAATTTCGTCCATCCGGTCCCACGGATTGTCGATGGATTTACCTTCCCCCAGCAGCTCGCGGGCGACGGCCTCCAGCGAGAAGGAGGGGAAATTCCAGAAGGCGGACTTCAGCGCCTCAATGCCGTCGATAATCAGCCGGCCTTCGGCCTGGGCGAAGAAGACGCCGTTTTTAAAGCCGTGCTCGCGCCACTCCATCTCCGCGCCGCCGCGCCCGAGGGTCAGTGGAATGCGGTAGCGCTCGGCGTGCTTCTGCAGCACTTTAAGGTCGAACTGCACCAGGTTCCAGCCGATGACCAGATCCGGATCGTGCTCGGCAAACCAGGCGTTGAGCCTTTCCAGCAGCAGCGGGCGGCTGGCGACGTACTCCAGCCGGAAGTCCAGCCCGCTGGCGTCGCCGTTTTCCGGGCCGAGCATATAGACAACCCGCTGACCGCAGCCCTCAAGGCCGATGCAGTAGAGTTCGCCCCGGCGGGTGGTTTCGATATCCAGCGACACCCACTTCAGCGGCGGGCGGTAATCGGGGGCGGGCTTTAGCCGGGCGTTGACCAGCGCGCCGGCGCGCGGCTCGCCTTCTACCCGCACCGGGGCGGTGATAAAGCGCTCCATCAGGTAGCGCTCCGGCGGGCGCACGTCGGCTTCATAGACGGTGACGCCGCCTTCGCGCAGCAGCTTCTCCAGGCGCATCAGCTGGCGGTGCGAGCGGCAGTAGAGGCCAAACACCGGGCGGCGGTGAAAGTCCCGCAGCGCCAGCGGCGCGAGGCGGGCGTCGCGTTCGCCGACGAGAAGCTGCTCGGCCTGTGTCCGCTGGACTTCGGGGATAAAGGCCACCGACTCCTGGGGCGGCAGGGTCACCTTCAGCGGCCCGTCGTCGGTGGCCAGCCAGAAGGTGACCTCGGTGCCCTGCCGGCCGTCACGCCAGTGGCGGGTTAAGAGAAAGCCTTGTCGTTGCTGGATCACGCGCGCCACTCAAACAATAAACAGGAAGTGAGTATAACCCGAATGGCGGCGACATGCTGTGATTTTATACAGGTATTACTGGCCGTAGTAGGCTTTCGCTCCGTGCTTGCGCAGGTAGTGCTTGTCCAGCAGCGTCTGCTGCATCTCCGGCAGCTGCGGCGCCAGCTGGCGGCAGAAGATGCCCATATAGGCGATTTCCTCCAGCACAATGGCGTTGTGTACCGCGTCTTCGGCATTTTTCCCCCAGGCGAAGGGGCCGTGGGAGTGCACCAGCACGCCCGGCATCTGCGCTGCGTCAATGCCCTGTTTTTCAAAGGTTTCGACGATCACTTTGCCGGTGTCCCACTCGTACTCGCCGTTGATCTCGGCGTCGGTCATTTTGCGGGTGCAGGGAATGTTGCCGTAGAAGTAGTCGGCGTGGGTGGTGCCGGTGGCCGGAATGGGCTGTCCCGCCTGCGCCCAGATGGTCGCGTGGCGCGAGTGGGTATGGACGATGCCTCCGATGGACGGAAACGCCCGGTAGAGCAGGCGGTGGGTCGGCGTATCGGAGGAGGGCTTTTTGCTGCCTTCCACCACCTCGCCGGTTTCCAGGCTGACCACCACCATATCGTCGGCGGTCATGACGCCGTAATCGACGCCAGAGGGTTTGATGACCAGTACGCCGCGCGCGCGGTCCACGGCGCTGACGTTGCCCCAGGTCAGGGTGACCAGATTGTGCTGCGGCAGCTGGAGATTCGCCTCCAGTACCTGCTGTTTGAGTTTTTGATACATGCAGTTACCTCATCCGGATGCGCCGGGGGCGACGCATCCGGGGCTGGACAGATTAGCGTTTTGAACCGAAATAGACCTCGTTCCAGCGCAGCGCGTCTTTAAACGCCGGCAGGCGGGTATCCTGGTCAATGACCGTCAGTTCGATATCGTGCAGCTCGGCGAACTGGCGCATATCCTCCAGCGTCAGGGCGTGGCTGAAGACGGTGTGGTGCGCGCCGCCGGCGAGGATCCACGCCTCGGAGGCGGTGTGAAGATCCGGATGCGCTTTCCACAGGGCGTTAGCCACCGGCAGCTTCGGCAGGCGGTGCGGCGTCGGTACGGTTTCAATGGTGTTGACCAGCAGGCGATAGCGATCGCCCAGATCGATCAGGCTGGCGACGATCGCCGGGCCGGCCTGGGTATCAAAGATCAGGCGCGCCGGATCGGCCTTGCCGCCGATGCCGAGGTGCTGGACGTCGAGCAGCGGCTTCTCCGCGGTGGCGATGCTCGGGCAAACTTCCAGCATGTGGGAGCCCAGCACCAGATCGTTACCGCCGTCAAAGTGGTAGGTGTAATCCTCCATAAAGGAGGTGCCGCCCCGCAGACCGGTTGACATCACTTTCATGATGCGTAGCAGGGCGGCGGTTTTCCAGTCGCCTTCACCGGCAAAGCCGTAGCCCTGCTGCATCAGACGCTGCACGGCGAGACCGGGCAGCTGCTTGAGGCCGTGAAGATCTTCAAATGTCGTGGTAAAAGCATGGAAGCCGCCCTCCTGCAGGAAGCGCTTCATGCCCAGCTCAATGCGCGCCGCGTCCAGCACGTTCTGGCGCTTGTCGCCGCCGATTTGCGCCGCCGGGCTCAGGCGGTAGCTGCTTTCGTACTCGTCCACCAGGGCGCTGATATCGCCGGTAGTGACGTCGTTAACCACCTGTACGAGGTCGCCAACCGCCCAGGTATTCACCGAGAAGCCGAACTTGATCTGCGCCGCCACTTTATCGCCGTCGGTAACCGCCACTTCGCGCATGTTGTCGCCGAAGCGGGCGACTTTCAGGTGGCGGGTATCCTGCTTAGAAACGGCCTGGCGCATCCAGCTGCCGATACGCTCCTGCGCGTGCTTGTCCTGCCAGTGGCCGGTGACCACGCTATGCTGCAGGCGCATTCTGGCGCCGATAAAGCCGAACTCGCGGCCGCCGTGGGCGGTCTGGTTGAGGTTCATAAAGTCCATATCAATGCTGTCCCACGGCAGGGCGGCATTGAACTGGGTGTGGAACTGCAGCAGCGGCTTGTTGAGGATAGTCAGGCCGTTGATCCACATTTTGGCCGGCGAGAAGGTGTGCAGCCAGACCACCATCCCGGCGCACTTCTCGTCGTAGTTGGCGTCGCGGCAGATGTGGGTTATCTCGTCAGGCGTGGTGCCGAGCGGTTTGAGCACCAGTTTGCAGGGCAGCTTCGCCTCGGCGTTCATGGCATTGACCACGTGCTCGGCGTGCTGAGTGACCTGACGCAGGGTTTCCGGGCCGTACAGGTGCTGGCTGCCAATCACAAACCACACTTCATAGTTATCGAAAATCGTCATGTTTTATTCCTTAATAGGACAGAGCTGCCTGCGCCGACTGACTTTCTGCCGGTGCTGAGGAAGGGAGATAGTGGCGCTCGGCGCTGGTTGCCCACTGGCGATAGCGCTGATAGAGCTGTTCGAAACGCCGGGCCTGCGCCGGGCGAGGCTGGAGCGTTTTTTCAACCCGGCTGGCCATTTTCTGCTGCGCGGCGGGTACATCCTGATGCACCCCTGCCGCCACCGCGGCAAAGATAGCGGCGCCGAGGGCGCAGCACTGATCGGAGGCGACAATCTGCAGCGGACGGTTCAGCACGTCGCAGCAGGCCTGCATGATCACCGGGTTTTTGCGGGCGATGCCGCCCAGCGCCATCACGTTATTGACCGGAATGCCCTGGTCGGTGAAGCACTCCATAATGGCGCGGGCGCCGAAGGCGGTGGCTGCCACCAGGCCGCCAAACAGCGCCGGTGCATCGGTCGCCAGGTTGAGGTCGGTAATAACACCCTTCAGGCGCTGGTTGGCATTCGGCGTGCGGCGGCCGTTAAACCAGTCGAGAACCACCGGCAGGTGCTCCAGGCTCGGGTTTTTCGCCCAGGCCTCGGTGAGCATCGGCAGCAGATCCCTGCGGCTGGCGTCGATCTGCGCCTTCAGCTCCGGATGCTGCGCCGCCAGCTGCTCCAGCGGCCAGCCGAGCACGCGGCCGAACCAGGCGTAGATGTCGCCAAACGCCGATTGCCCGGCCTCCATGCCGATAAAGCCGGGCGTGACGCTGCCGTCCACCTGGCCGCAGATCCCCTGCACCGCGCGGTCGCCGACGCTCTCTTTATCGGCCACCAGAATGTCGCAGGTCGAGGTGCCTATCACCTTCACCAGCGCGTTGGGCTGCGCGCCGGCGCCGACGGCGCCCATGTGGCAGTCGAAGGCGCCGCCGGAAATCACCACGCTCTGCGGCAGATTGAGGCGCTGCGCCCATTCGGCGGTCAGGGTGCCGACCGCGGCGTCGGCGGTCCAGGTGTCGGTGAACAGCGGGTAGCCGAGGTGCTGGTTGATAATCGGGTCAAGCTGGTCAAAGAAACTGGCCGGCGGCAGTCCGCCCCAGCTCTCATGCCAGAGGGATTTGTGCCCGGCGCTGCAGCGGCCCCGGCGGATATCCTGCGGGCGCGTGGTGCCGGAGAGCAGGGCCGGCACCCAGTCGCATAGCTCAATCCACGAGGCGGCCGCCTGCGCCACCTGCGTATCGGCGCGGGTGACGTGGAGGATTTTGGCCCAGAACCACTCGCTGGAGTAAATGCCGCCGATATAGCGGGAGTAATCGACGCCGCCCGGCCGGTGGCAGAGGCGGGTGATGGCTTCTGCCTCTTCGACGGCGGTGTGATCTTTCCACAGCACGAACATGGCGTTGGGGTTATCGGCAAACTCCGGGCGCAGCGCCAGTACGTTGCCGTCGGCGTCGACTGGCGCGGGGGTGGAGCCGGTACTGTCGACGCCGATGCCGACCACTTCGGCGCGGCGCGGGCCTAAATCATCCAGCACCGCCCTGAGCGCTGTCTCCATCGACTCGATGTAGTCCAGCGGGTGGTGGCGGAAGCGGTTGTTGGCGGCGTCGCAGTAGCGGCCCTCCCGCCAGCGTGGATACCACTCGACGCGGGTGGCGATTTCCCGGCCGGTTGCGGACTCTACCGCCAGCGCCCGCACGGAATCGCTGCCAAAATCGAGGCCAATTGCTATTGCCATCGTGTTTCTCCTGAAGATTTTTGCTCTGGAGAAACAGTAGAGACTGGCGGCAAAAAGCGTCAGGCGTGTAGCGCTAATCTTATGGACAATAATGCTATGGCGCCTCAAAGTGTGACGCCGTGCAAATAATCACACAGGCTATTTTTGCCTTTCCCCGGCGGCTGGCAATATGGACAAATACTCCCTATATCTGCAGGCGGTGCGCACTATGGCGATGGCTGAAATCCAGAACGATCCGCTGTTACCCGGCTACTCTTTTAACGCCCATCTGGTGGCGGGGCTGACGCCCATTGAAGCCGACGGCTATCTCGATTTCTATATTGACCGTCCGCTGGGGATGAAGGGCTATATTCTCAATCTGACGGTGCGCGGCGAGGGGGTGATTAAGAACCACGACCAGCAGTTTATCTGCCGCCCCGGCGATATGCTGCTCTTCCCGCCCGGTGAGATTCACCACTACGGCCGCCACCCCGAGTCCCGGGAGTGGCACCACCAGTGGGTCTACTTTCGCCCCCGCGCCTACTGGCAGGAGTGGCTCAACTGGCCGAGCCTGTTTGCCCGCACCGGCTTTTACCGCCCGGAGGAGAAGGACCAGCCGCGCTTTGCCGACCTGCTGGGGCAGATCATTGACGCCGGGCAGGGCACCGGGCGCTATTCGGAGCTGCTGGCCATCAACCTGCTGGAGCAGCTGCTGCTGCGCCGGGTCGAGGCTATCAATGCCTCCCTGCATCCGCCGCTGGATAACCGCGTGCGCGATGCCTGCCAGTACATCAGCGACCGGCTGGCGGACAGCGAGTTTGATATCGCCAGCGTCGCCCGCCACGTCTGCCTCTCGCCCTCAAGGCTGTCGCACCTGTTCCGCCAGCAGCTCGGCGTCAGCGTGCTGAGCTGGCGGGAAGATCAGCGCATCAGCCAGGCGAAGCTGCTGCTGAGCACCACCCGGATGCCGATCGCCAGCGTCGGGCGCAACGTTGGCTTTGAGGATCAGCTCTACTTTTCGCGGGTCTTCAAGAAGTGCACCGGCGCCAGCCCGAGCGAGTTCCGCGCGGGCGTTACCAATATGTAAACGGCGCAGACAATTGTTGGCTTGACGAAGCCCGCGCCGGGCTGGAAAATCGCTGGTTCGGTTTTCTGGCGGATCTCCTATGGAAGCATTCCTGCAACATTTTATTACCCAGTCGGCGGCCTACGCGCTGTTTGCCGTCGCGCTGGTGGCCTTTCTGGAATCGCTGGCGCTGGTCGGGCTGATTCTGCCCGGCGCGGTGCTGATGACCGGCCTGGGGGCGCTTATCGGCAGCGGCGAGGTCAACTTCTGGCAGGCGTGGCTGGCGGGGATTATCGGCTGCCTGCTGGGAGACTGGATCTCCTTCTGGCTCGGCTGGCGCTTTAAAAAGCCGCTGCACCGCTGGTCGTTTATGAAGAAGAACAAGGCCCTGCTCGATAAAACCGAGCACGCCCTGCACCAGCACAGCATGGTCACGGTGCTGATTGGCCGCTTCGTCGGGCCGACGCGGCCGCTGATCCCGATGGTGGCCGGGATGCTCAACCTGCCGCTGGCGAAATTCATTCCGCCCAATATTATTGGCTGCATTTTCTGGCCGCCGGTCTACTTCCTGCCGGGCATTCTCGCCGGGGCGGCGATCGACATTCCTTCCGACGAACGCAGCAGCGGCTTTAAGTGGCTGCTGCTGGGCGCGGCGCTGCTGCTGTGGCTGGCGGTATGGGCCGCGTGGCGGCTGTGGCGTAATAAGGCCGAAGGCGACTGGCTATCGCGCTGGGTGCCGCGCGCGCGGCTGCTGCGGCTGACGCCGGTGCTGGCGGTGCTGGCGGTCGTCGCGCTGTACGCCGCCTGCAGCCATCCGCTGATGCCGGTCTATCTCGATATTCTGACGAAGGTGGTCAGCCGCTAGCGGCGGCGATCCCCAGCAGGCGCGAGGCGCTGGTCCTGCCGCTGAGCAGTTCCCGGGTCGCGCCGTCCCAGACGATGCGCCCTTCGGCAACCACCAGCGAACGCGGGGCTATCTGCAGCGCGTCTTCAACGCTATGGGAGACCATCAGCAGCGTCAGCTGCTGGTCGCGACTGATGTCGCTCACCAGGGTCAGCATCTCCTGACGCAGCGCCGGATCGAGCGCCGAGAAGGGCTCATCCAGCAGCAGCACCGGCTGCCGGCGCACCAGACAGCGCGCCAGCGCCGCGCGCTGCCGCTGCCCGCCCGACAGCGCCTCCGGCAGCCGGTCCAGTAAATCACCGATGCCCATCCGGGCGGCGATCGCCGCCAGCCGATCGCGCTGCTCGCCGCTGAGCTTCAGCCCCGGATGCATGCCGAGGCCGATGTTCTGGCGAATAGTCAGGTGGCTGAACAGATTGTTTTCCTGAAACAGCATCGACACCGGTCGTCGGGACGGCGGCGTGTCGGCGTGTTGCTCGCCGTTAATGGTCAGCGTGCCGCTGACCGGCGTATTGAAGCCGGCGATCAGGCTTAGCAGGGTACTTTTCCCCGCGCCGCTGGGGCCGAGCACGGCGATCTGCTCGCCGCGGTCGGCGGAGAAGGTAAAGCGCATCGGCAGATGCTCGTACAGCCAGGTCACATCATTCAGTTTTAGCACGGCGGCCCGCCAGTTTTTCAATCACGGTGAACAGCAGGAAGCAGAGCAGCAGCAGCAGCAGGGCGGTGACCGCTCCGTCGTCGCTGCGGTAGGCGCCAATCTGCTGGTAAAGGTAGAACGGCAGGGTGCGGAAGTCGTCGTTGCCGAACAGCGCCACCACGCCGAAATCGCCGACGGAGAGCACGCAGGCAAAGGCCAGCGCCTGCGCCAGCGGCCGGCGCAGCGCCCGCAGCTCGACGATGCGCAGGCGGTTGAGGCCCCGCACGCCCAGCGACGCGCACAGCTGGCCGTAGCGCGAAGCGGCATCGCGCATCGGCGTTTCCAGCACCTTCAGCGCGTAAGGTACCGCCATCAGCGCATTGGTAAAAATGACGATCCCGTCGGCGGAGGCGGGCAGGCCGACGGTATCGTTCAGCAGCAGAAAGAAGCCGGTGGCCAGCACGATACCCGGCATGGCGAGGATCAGCATACCGCACAGCTCCAGCCCCTGGCCCGCCAGCGGCAGCTTTCTGAGGTACAGCTCGCGGCTGCTCCACAGCAGCATCACGGTCAGCGCCACGCTGAGCGCGCCCGCGGCGATGGCGATGCGCAGCGAGGTCCACGCCGCCTGCCACAGCACCGGCTGGACCAGCACCTGCGGCAGATGGCTGTTGAGGCCGTCGGCGACCACCGCCAGCAGCGGGGGCAGCATCAGGGCCAGCAGCAGGACGATCAGCAGAGTATCGGCTATCCGGCTGTGCAGCCGATCCTCCGGGTTACGCCAGCCGCTGCCCTGAGTGGTTCCCGGAGAGATGGCCCGGCCCAGGCGCTGGCTGAGCAGCATCAGCCCCAGGCAGCAGGCCATCTGCACCAGCGCCAGCATTGCCGCCCGGCCGGGATCGTAATCAAAGTTAAGCGCCTGGTAGATGGCAAGCTCAACGGTGGTCGCCTGCGGGCCGCCGCCCAGCGCCAGCACGGTGGCGAAGCTGGCGAAGCAGAGCATGAAGATCAGCGCCGCAATGGCCGGCAGCTGGCGCCGCATCCACGGCCATTCGACGAAGCGGAAGAAGGTGGCGCCGCGCATCCCGAGCTGGGCCGCCAGCTGGCGCTGTTCGGCGGGGATCTGCTCCAGCGCCTGCAGCAGCAGGCGGGTCGCCATCGGCATATTAAAGAACAGATGCGCCAGCAGGATGCCCTGCAGGCCGTAGGGCGAGAAGGTCCAGCGCAGGCCGAGCGCGCGAAACAGCTGCGCCAGCCAGCCCTGGTGGCCGTAGACGCTGAGGATGCCAAATACCGCCACCAGCACCGGCAGGATTAGGGTCATGGCGCACAGGCGCAGCAGCGCGCCGCGGCCGCGGAAGCGGCGGCGATAGAGGGCGCGGGCGAGGAACATCGCCGGAACCACCGACAGGAGGGCGGAAAGCAGCGCCTGCCAGAAGGAGAAGCGCACCACGTGCCACAGGTAGCTGTCCTGCAGAAAGTCGCCCCAGCCGCAGGCCGGGGCGTTGAGCAGCAGGGCCAGCATTGCCGCCAGCGCGACGCCGAGCGTCAGCGCGGCAACCGCCAGCCCCGGCGCCAGCCAGCCGGCGATCAGCGGCTGACCGCGCGCTGCCACTGGCGGATCCAGTTCTGTCGGTTTTCCGCGACCTCTTGCGCGCTGTACGCAAGCGGAGCGGCGGGTTTGACCAGGCCGCTAAAGCCGTCGGGCAGCGCCACCCCGGTGACCGGATACATCCAGTTGCCGGTGGGGATCGCCTTCTGGAACGCCGGGCTGACCATAAAGTTGAGGAACTTCTGCGCCAGTTCCGGCTGCTTGCCGGCGGCGGTGCGGGCGGCAACCTCTACCTGCAGATAGTGGCCCTCGGCAAAACTGGCCGCGGCGTAGTTGTCTTTTTTCTCTTCAATAATGTGGTAGGCCGGGGAGGTGGTATAGCTGAGGACCAGATCGCCTTCACCCTTGAGGAACAGGCCGTAGGCTTCGCTCCAGCCTTTGGTGACGGTGACCGTTTTAGCCGCCAGCTTCTGCCAGGCGTCGGGCGCCTTATCGCCGTAGACTTTTTGCATCCACAGCAGCAGGCCGAGGCCCGGGGTGCTGGTGCGCGGATCTTCATAGATAACCCGCCATTTGGTCGGACTCTCAACCAGCTCTTTCAGGCTGGCGGGCGGATTTTTCAGCCTGTTTTTGTCGTAGACGAAGGCGAAGTAGCCGTAATCGAAGGGAACAAAGGTATCGCTATGCCAGCCGCCGGGCACGTTTAGCCCGTCCGTGTTTACGCCGCTTTTGGCAAACAGCCCGGTTTGCTGCGCCGCCTGCAGCAGATTGTTATCCAGCCCCAGCACCACGTCGGCCTTGCTGTTTTTCCCTTCCATCCGCAGGCGATTGAGCAGCGAAACGCCGTCCTCCAGCGCCACGTACTTCAGCTCGCAGCCGCAGTCGGCCTCAAAGGCTTTTTTGACCGCCGGGCCGGGGCCCCAGTCGGCGGAAAAGGAGTCGTAGGTGTAGACGGTCAGCACCGGCTTAGCCAGGGCGGAAAAGCTGACAAGCGCCAGCAGCGGCAGCAGTTTTTTGAACACTTTGCACCTCAGTCATATAGGTGGCAAAGGACTTTGAGCGGGCCTCAAATCCCTTCGCCGGCGTTATCCGGATCAGGTTCGACGGGTATCTCTCAGCTTGTACGCGCACGCTTTCTATCCGAATGACGTTGCGTATGTCAGGCACCCCGTTGAGAACGCGCTATTGTAATGATTTTGTGCGGCCGCAGAAAGTCTTATGGGTCCGGCGGCGCAAACCACGCCGACTTGAAGTCAAACCATCCGAGGGTATTCATCCGCAGGCCGCGCATACTGCGCTGGCCCTGGATCATCAGCCAGTGGTGGATCAGCGGTACGATAGCCTGCTCGCTCATCAGCTGCTGGCACCAGGCGGCCAGCGGCATCTCACCGGCCTGCCAGCGGGCGGTCGCCGCCTGCCAGTCCAGCGGGATGCAGCGCTGGATCAGCGGCACCTCGGAGAGATGGGCAAACAGCGAGAACTCCAGCGGCAGGGTGAAGTTGGCGCTGTTGAGCCACATATCGCTGCTGGCCTCGCCCTGGTGCCACTCGGCGTACTCCACTTCGCGGATCTCAAGAGTCACGTGATGCGCGGCCAGCAGCCGCTGCATAATCATCGCAATGTTTTTGTGCTCGAGGTGCTCGCGATAGTAGGTGATGGTCAGGGACTCGAGGCCGGCGGGCTTCGGACCTGGCGCCGCGCTGCGGGCGTGGTGCCAGCGCGGCAGCAGACCGTAGGCGGGGAACCAGTAGCCCTGATACTGCGGATCGGCGTGATACAGCAGGTTGCTGGGCGAAAGCACGTGGCTGACCCACTGGCGCACCTCGCGATGGCGCCCCCTGGCGCTGCGGGCGTCAAACAGCAGGTAGTAGCAGCCCTCCTCCAGGCGGCTTTCAACCGCTTTTTCACCTTCGGTGGAGCCCTCCAGCGTCAGGCCGCAGCTGACTTCATCGCTGATTTCCGGCAGCACCCAGACGTTGACCTCGTCGATCAGCGCCCGGTAGCCGAAGAAGTCCTCGAAGGCGCGGATTTTGAGCTGGTTCTCATTATTGCGCACTACCGCGTAGGGGCCGGTGCCGACCGGCATGCTGGCAAAGTTGCCGAGGGTTTCCCACTCTTTCGGCAGCACCATTGCCGGAATGTGTCCCATCAGCCACGGCAGCCAGCGGTCGGGGCGCGAGAGGTGGATATCCAGCGTCCAGGGCGTGGGCGACACGATACTGGCGATGTGATCGTAAAGCGGCAGGGTGCGGATCCGGGTCAGGGAGTGGATAACGTCCTCCATCTCCAGTTCGCGGCCGTGGTGAAAGTGGATCCCGGGGCGAATATAGAACCGCCAGTGCAGAGCGCTTATCTGCTGCCAGTGGTGGGCAATATCGGCTTCCGCTTCCCCGTTTTCCTCATTTATGCGGGTCAGAGCGCTGAAGATCTGGCGGGCGATGTGGGTTTCCGAGCGGCGCAGCGGCGTGCCGGGAAGCAGGTTGCGCATCGGGCGGTAGTAGAGCACCCGCAGGATATGCCGCCCCTGGCGGAAGCTGCGCCCGAGGTGGGAGACCAGCATCTGGCGCACCGCGCCCTTGTCGCCGACCAGCTGCACCAGCTGGTCGATGCGGTCCTGCTCCAGCAGATCTTCCGCGCGCTGCTGCTGCAGCGCCAGCCCGGTGTAGAGGAAGGTGAGGTGCGAGCGCTTGCCGCGCCCCGACTCCGCCTGCCAGGTGAGCCAGCCCCGCGCCTCCATAGTATTCAGCAGCGTGCGCATATGGCGGCGCGAGCAGTTCAGCAGCGCCGCCAGCTCGTTAAGCGTCGTCTCCTGGGACTGGCCGTCGCAGCACTGCCACAGGCGGATGAACTGCTGCTGCAGGCGGGATGAGGACATAAAAGGGGAACTCCTGTGCAAAACTCAGCAATTTATTACTCCCCATATTAGGATAATAATGATGTTCGATGAAGTGCGGAGACGCGTTCTCCTGCCTTATCATGTGTGACTGAGTATTCGCCAGCAGGAAGATTATCTGCTGGCTTTTTTTCGTGTCTGAAAAGGAATCACCATGCTCTGGCTAATGACAATGGGACGTCGCCTGAACGGCGTATACGCGGCTTTTATGCTGGTGGCTTTTATGGTCGGTGTGGCCGGCGCGCTGCAGGCGCCGACGCTGAGCCTGTTCCTGAGCCGCGAGGTCGGCGCGCAGCCCTTCTGGGTCGGACTGTTCTACACCGTGAACGCCATTGCCGGGATTGTGATTAGCCTGCTGCTGGCAAAGCGCTCGGACAGTCGGGGCGACAGGCGGCGGCTGATTATGTTCTGCTGCCTGATGGCGGTGGCCAATGCGCTGCTGTTCGCCTTCAATCGCCACTATTTGACTCTGGTGACCTGCGGCGTGCTGCTGGCAGCTCTTGCCAGTACCGCGATGCCGCAGCTGTTTGCCCTGGCCCGCGAGTATGCCGACAGCTCCGCGCGCGAGGTGGTGATGTTCAGCTCGGTGATGCGCGCCCAGCTGTCGCTGGCGTGGGTTATCGGCCCGCCGCTGGCCTTTATGCTGGCGCTCAACTACGGCTTTACGGTGATGTTCTCGATTGCCGCCGGGATTTTTGCCCTCAGCCTGCTGCTCATTGCGCTGGCGCTGCCCTCGGTTCCCCGCGTTGAACAGGCCGCCGACGTGGCGGTGACCGAGGTCAGCGGCTGGCGGGACAGCAACGTCAGGATGCTGTTTGTTGCTTCGGTGCTGATGTGGACCTGCAACACCATGTACATCATTGATATGCCGCTGTGGATCACCAGCGATCTCGGTCTGCCGGAGCGGCTTGCCGGGCTGCTGATGGGCACTGCCGCCGGGCTTGAGATCCCGGCGATGATCCTCGCAGGTTACCTGGTGAAGCGCGTCGGCAAGCGGCGCATGATGGTGACCGCCGTGGCGGCGGGCGTGCTGTTTTACGCCGGACTGATTATGTTCCACTCCCGTGAGGCGCTGCTGGCGCTGCAGCTGTTCAATGCGGTATTTATCGGTATCATTGCCGGGATAGGCATGCTGTGGTTTCAGGATCTGATGCCCGGCAGGGCGGGAGCGGCGACCACGCTGTTCACCAACAGCATCTCAACCGGGGTGATCCTCGCGGGGGTCATTCAGGGGGCGGTCTCGCAAAGCGCGGGCCATGCGCAGGTGTACTGGGTGATTGCGGCGATCTCTGTGCTGGCGCTGGCGATAACCGCAAGAGTGAAGGATATCTGATGCGCCGGGCAAAGCGCCCGGCGCGGCCAATCAGCCCATAAACGCCGGCTGCCTGTTTTCGTAGTCGGCAATCGCCGCTTCGTGCTGCAGGGTCAGGCCGATGCTGTCCAGGCCGTTGAGCATGCAGTGGCGGCGGAAGGCGTCGATTTTAAACGGATAGGTTTTCTCGCCCGCTTTAACCACCTCTGCTTCCAGATCCACCTCAAACGTCATGCCCGGGTTCGCCTTCACCAACGCAAAGAGCTCATCAACCTGCTCGTCGCTGAGGGTCACCGGCAGCAGCTGGTTGTTGAAGCTGTTGCCGTAGAAAATATCGGCGAAGCTCGGGGCGATGACCGTTTTGATACCGTAGTCGGTCAGCGCCCACGGCGCGTGTTCGCGCGAGGAGCCGCAGCCGAAGTTTTCGCGGGCCAGCAGGATAGAGGCGCCTTTGTACTCCGGGAAGTTGAGCACGAAGTCAGGATTCGGCTGTTCGCCCTTGTCATCGAGGTAGCGCCAGTCGTTAAACAGGTGCACGCCGAAGCCGGTGCGGGTGACCTTCTGCAGGAACTGCTTGGGGATAATGGCGTCGGTATCGACGTTCGCCGCATCCAGAGGGACAACCACGCCCGCGTGCTGGGTATATTTCTCTGCCATGATTGTCTCCTTATTTCAGACCACGAATGTCGGCGAAGCGGCCGGTAACGGCGGCGGCGGCGGCCATCGCCGGGCTCACCAGATGAGTGCGGCCGCCGCGGCCCTGGCGACCTTCGAAGTTGCGGTTGCTGGTGGAGGCGCAGCGCTCGCCGGGATTCAGGCGGTCGTTGTTCATCGCCAGGCACATGGAGCAGCCCGGCAGGCGCCACTCGAAGCCGGCGTCGATGAAAATCTTATCCAGACCTTCGGCTTCCGCCTGGGCCTTCACCGGACCGGAGCCGGGGACCACCAGCGCCTGAACGCCGGGCGCCACTTTGCGGCCTTTGGCAATTTCCGCCGCCGCGCGCAAATCTTCAATGCGCGAGTTGGTGCAGGAGCCGATAAACACTTTGTCGATAGCGACGTCGGTCAGCGGCACGCCTGGCTGCAGGCCCATATAGGCCAGCGCTTTCTCGGCGCTGGCGCGCTCGACCGGATCGCTGAAGGAGGCCGGATCGGGAATATTGTCGTTTACCGAGATCACCTGGCCCGGGTTGGTGCCCCAGGTCACCTGCGGAGCAATCTCTTCGGCCTGCAGGGTCACGACGGAATCAAAGACGGCGCCGTCGTCGGTTTTCAGGGTTTTCCAGTACGCGACGGCGTCGTCAAAATCCTGGCCTTTCGGCGCGTGCAGACGGCCCTTCACGTAGTTAAAGGTGGTTTCATCCGGCGCCACCAGACCCGCTTTGGCGCCCAGCTCGGTAGCCATGTTGCACAGGGTCATGCGGCCCTCCATGCTCAGGGCCTGAATCGCCTCGCCGCAGAATTCGACCACGTGGCCGGTGCCGCCGGCGCTGCCGGTTTTGCCGATGATCGCCAGCACGATATCTTTGGCGGTGATGCCCGGCGCGGCCTTGCCCTTCACTTCAATCTTCATGGTTTTGGCGCGGCCCTGCTTCAGGGTCTGGGTCGCCAGCACGTGCTCCACTTCCGACGTGCCGATCCCGAAGGCCAGCGCGCCGAAGGCGCCGTGGGTGGCGGTATGAGAGTCGCCGCAGACGATGGTCATCCCCGGCAGCGTCACGCCCTGCTCCGGGCCCATAACGTGGACGATGCCCTGATACGGGTGGTTCAGGTCGTAGAGCTCGACGCCGAACTCTTTGCAGTTCTTAATCAGCTCCTGCATCTGGATGCGGGCCATCTCGCCGGAGGCATTGATATCTTTCGTCTGGGTGGAGACGTTGTGATCCATGGTGGCGAAGGTTTTCGCCGGCTGGCGCACCGGGCGGCCGTGGGCGCGCAGGCCGTCAAACGCCTGCGGGGAGGTCACCTCATGCACCAGGTGGCGGTCGATGTACAGCAGCGGCGTTTCGTTCGGCGCTTCGTACACCACGTGGGCGTCAAACAGCTTTTCATATAACGTCTTTGCCATGATTACGCTCCTTCCGCCACGTAGCGGGCAATAATGTCGCCCATTTCATCGGTACTGACCGCCGCGCCGCCCTGGGCCAGATCGCCGGTGCGCACGCCGTCTGCTAATGCTTTGTTGATGGCGCTTTCAATGGCCGTCGCGGCATCATTTGCGTCGAGGCTAAAGCGCAGCAGCAGGGCCAGGGAGAGGATCTGCGCAATCGGGTTAGCGATATTTTTACCGGCGATGTCCGGCGCGGAGCCGCCCGCAGGTTCGTACAGGCCAAAGCCCTGTTCGTTGAGGCTGGCGGAGGGCAGCATGCCCATAGAGCCGGTGATCATCGCGCACTCGTCGGAGAGAATGTCGCCGAACAGGTTGGAGCACAGCAGCACGTCGAACTGGGACGGATCTTTGATCAGCTGCATGGTGGCGTTGTCGATGTACATGTGCGCCAGCTCGACGTCCGGGTAATCTTTAGCGATCTCGTTAACGATCTCGCGCCACAGAATGGAGGACTGCAGCACGTTGGCTTTATCAATCGAGGTCACTTTGCGGCGGCGTTTGCGCGCCGACTCAAAGGCGATGCGGGCGATGCGCTCAATCTCAAAACGGTGATACACCTCGGTATCAAACGCCTTCTCGTGCTGGCCGCTGCCTTCGCGGCCTTTCGGCTGGCCGAAGTAGATGCCGCCGGTCAGTTCGCGCACGCACAGAATGTCGAAGCCGTTGGCGGCGATGTCGGCGCGCAGCGGGCAGAATGCCTCCAGGCCCGGGTACAGCTTCGCCGGACGCAGGTTGGAGAACAGTTTAAAATGCTTGCGCAGCGGCAGCAGGGCGCCGCGCTCCGGCTGTTCTGCCGGCGGCAGGTGCTCCCACTTCGGCCCGCCGACGGAGCCAAACAGCACCGCGTCGGCCTGTTCGCAGCCCTCAACGGTTGCCTGCGGCAGCGGCGTGCCGTGGTTATCAATGGCGATACCGCCTACATCATAGTGGCTGGTGGTGATGTTAAAACCAAAGCGTGCTCTTACGGCTTCCAGTACTTTCAGGGCCTGCGCCATCACTTCCGGGCCGATGCCGTCGCCCGGCAGTACGGCAATATGGTAACTCTTCGACATTACACGGTTTCCTTATTCTTCTCTTTTTGTTGCGCCTTGCGCTGCAATTCTTTTTCCACTTCACCGGCGCGCCAGATATTGTTCAGCACGTGAACCATGGCTTTGGCGGAGGATTCGACAATATCGGTCGCCAGGCCTACGCCGTGGAAGCGGCGGCCGTTGTAGTTGACGATGATATCGACCTGACCCAGCGCGTCTTTGCCCTGGCCCTTGGCGTTCAGGTCATACTTCACCAGCTCAATGTCGTAGCTGGTAATGCGGTTGATAGCCTGATAAACCGCGTCCACCGGGCCGTTACCGTTGGCCGCTTCGGCTTTGATTTCATCGCCGCAGGCCAGCTTGACCGAGGCGGTAGCGATATCGCTGGAGCCGGACTGGACGCTGAAATAATCCAGGCGGAAGTGCTCCGGCTCTTCCTGCTGTTTGTTGATGAAGGCCAGCGCCTCCAGGTCGTAGTCGAATACCTGGCCCTTCTTGTCCGCCAGCTTCAGGAAGGCGTCGTACAGATGGTCCATGTTGTACTCGCTCTCCTTGTAGCCCATCTCTTCCATGCGGTGCTTCACCGCCGCGCGGCCGGAGCGCGAGGTCAGGTTCAGCTGCACCTGGTTCAGGCCGATGGATTCCGGGGTCATGATTTCGTAGTTTTCGCGGTTCTTCAGCACGCCGTCCTGATGGATGCCGGAGGAGTGGGCGAAGGCGCCGGTGCCGACGATGGCTTTGTTGGCCGGGATCGGCATGTTGCAGATCTGGCTGACCATCTGGCTGGTGCGCCAGATCTCGTGGTGATTGATTTGGGTGTGCACTTTCATTACGTCTTTGCGCACCTTAATCGCCATGATCACCTCTTCCAGCGAACAGTTGCCCGCGCGCTCGCCGATGCCGTTGATAGCACCTTCAACCTGGCGGGCGCCGGCGTTAACGGCGGCGATAGCGTTGCCGACCGCCATGCCTAAGTCGTCGTGGGTATGTACGGAGATAATGGCTTTATCAATGTTCGGGACGCGCTCGTACAGGCCGCTGATGATATTGGCGTACTCAAACGGCATGGTGTAGCCGACGGTATCGGGAATGTTAACGGTCGTCGCGCCAGCATTAATGGCGGCTTCAACCACGCGGGCCAGATCCTCAATCGGCGTGCGCCCGGCGTCTTCGCAGGAGAATTCGACATCGTCGGTGTAGTTACGGGCGCGCTTCACCATATAGACCGCGCGCTCAATCACCTCATCCAGCGTGCTGCGCAGCTTGGTGGCAATGTGCATCGGCGAGGTGGCGATAAAGGTATGAATACGGAAGGCTTCGGCCACCTTCAGCGATTCCGCCGTGACGTCGATATCTTTCTCAACGCAGCGGGCCAGGCCGCACACCCGGCTATTTTTGATGGTGCGGGCAATGGTCTGTACCGACTCAAAGTCGCCCGGCGAGGAGACGGGAAAGCCGACCTCCATCACGTCAACGCCCATGCGCTCCAGGGCCAGCGCAATCTGCAGCTTCTCTTTGACGCTCAGACTTGCCTGCAATGCCTGCTCACCATCACGTAAAGTAGTATCAAAAATAATGACTTGTTGGCTCATGTTGCTAATCCTTATGGGTCCTGGGCGCCTTGCAACGAGCATAAAAAAACCCGCGACACGGCGCGGGTTTTTTTATTTCTGAGGGCTCGATTAACGCTGAACGTCACCCACCAGTCTACCGCGCACAGTAAGAGCGTTTAGTAGTAGTAGACCGGTGAAGTGGGTGGTACGCATCATGTTTCAAACCCGTTAAATTCAAGATGCTTTTAGTGGTACTGGATATGACGACCAAAGTCAACACTTTCTGTAATCGTGAAGCCAATCGGGGCCGCGCTTTAGGAATCGTGCTAAGCAAAAAGTGCTGTCGGAAAGCGCATATATGGCGATAATATCTTAAGAGGATTCCCTCTGTTTGGCGGGAATATTCCTGGTGAATATGGATATTTCTTATTTTCAAAGGATATTGGTGTCACAAGCAATCACAGTTAACTTTATGATATCTCTTGCGCTATTAACATTTGTCTTAATTTATCGGGAATATTCTGTAAGATTTGTCTCGGTGATTATTCATTTATCGGTAAGTTTTATAATTTTTATCAAATGCATTCGGTGATTAAAGGCGTATTGTTTATTGACAGCATTTATGGGTAGACTGCGAAAATCGTGCGGAAGACCCGTGAAATTAAAGCGCATGGTTCTCTTCTGCTTGCCTGAATGATGGCTTATTCAGGTGCCGTCCAGGCTCGCATCCTCGGCAATAAATCAGCCTAATGAGATAGGCGTTAAATAAGGAAGTCTCATTTGACAATGGAGTCATATATGATTATTGAAAGTAAAGACAGGCGTACGTCGGCACCTGCTGTCGATAACTCGCCCTCACAGCTGCGCGCCGTCGATTTAAATTTACTGACCGTATTTGACGCCGTTATGCAGGAGCGAAACATTACCCGCGCCGCCCAGCTCCTCGGTATGTCTCAGCCCGCGGTCAGCAATGCGGTATCGCGGCTTAAGACGGTGTTCAATGATGAGCTGTTTGTGCGCTACGGCCGCGGCATCAGGCCAACGCCGAGAGCCGCGCAGCTATTTGGCGCCATAAGACAGGCGCTACAGCTGGTGCAAAACGAGCTGCCGGGCACCGGCTTTGAGCCAGCCAGCAGCGATCGCGTATTTAACCTTTGCGTCTGTAGCCCGCTTGACGATCGGTTGACTTCTTTAATATTGAATAAGGTGAGTGAACTGGCACCAAATATTCATTTGATATTTAAATCCAGCTTAAATCAAAATGCTGAACATCAGCTCCGCTATCAGTCGCTGGAGTTTATCATCGGCTACGAAGCGTTTTCACCGCCTGATTTTGCCTCGACGCCGCTTTTTCACGATGAAATGGTCCTGGTCCACAGCGCCAATCATCCGCGCTTAAAAGGGCCGCTCAGGGAGAGCGATATTTATCGCGAAGAGCATGCGGTTGTTTCTCTGGAACGTTACGCCTCATTTAGCCAGCCGTGGTATGACACTCAGGAAAAGCAGGCCGCGATTGCTTATCAGGGAGCGGCGCTCAGCAGCGTATTAAATGTGGTTTCACAAACGCATCTGGTGGCAATTGCGCCGCGCTGGCTGGCGGAGTCGTGCATCGATAGTCTGAATATTAAGCTACTGCCGCTGCCATTAAAATTAAATAGCCGCACCTGCTTCCTTTCATGGCATGAAGCGGCGGGACATAATAAAGCCCATCAGTGGATGAGGTCACTGTTAAATACCGTCTGTAGCGGTTGATTTTCTCCGCTGGATATTTTTGGTTTATTTTGCATTTTTGCTAATGTGCGAGATTTTATACTGATTGATGCCGGGATGAACCTCCTCCCGGCATGAAAAAATGGATCATTTCCTGCCTGCGGCGATTTATGCAAAATTTATTGGTGAGTATGACGTCATTAATGAACTAATTCACCAGATAAGCATAACTGGGCTTCTTTTTATTCCAAATCTCCCATCTCTCCTCTCCTGAGGGTCGATTGCCTGCCTGCTGGCGAGCGGTTATGTTAAGCGAATGCTGCAATTTATTCACAGCGGGGAGCACGGATTCCGCTGTATGACGACGCGAAAATGAGTTCCGTGGTCATCAACAAGCCTGGAGGCAAAGCATGGAGATGTTATCTGGCGCCGAGATGGTGGTGCGATCGCTGATCGACCAGGGCGTAAAGCAGGTGTTTGGCTATCCCGGAGGCGCGGTCCTCGACATTTATGATGCGCTACATACTGTGGGCGGCATCGATCATATTCTGGTCCGCCACGAGCAGGCGGCGGTCCACATGGCCGACGGCCTGGCGCGGGCGACGGGCGACGTCGGCGTCGTGCTGGTGACCTCCGGTCCCGGCGCCACCAATGCCATCACCGGTATTGCCACCGCCTATATGGACTCTATTCCGCTGGTCGTGCTCTCGGGTCAGGTGGCGACATCGCTTATCGGCTATGACGCCTTCCAGGAGTGCGATATGGTCGGTATCTCCCGCCCGGTGGTGAAGCACAGCTTTCTGGTCAAGCAAACCGAAGATATCCCCGGCGTGCTGAAGAAGGCTTTCTGGCTGGCGGCCAGCGGCCGTCCGGGGCCGGTAGTGGTTGATTTACCAAAAGATATCCTCAATCCGGCGAATAAGCTGCCCTACGTCTGGCCGGAGTCGGTCAGTATGCGCTCTTATAACCCGACCACCAGCGGCCATCGGGGGCAGATTAAGCGTGCCCTGCAGACGCTGGTGGCGGCGAAAAAACCGGTGGTTTACGTCGGCGGCGGGGCGATTAACGCCGGCTGTGAAGACGAGCTGCGGGCGCTGGTTGAGCAGCTCAATATTCCGGTGGCTTCCTCGCTGATGGGCCTCGGCGCTTTCCCGGCCACCCACCGCCAGGCGCTCGGTATGCTGGGTATGCACGGCACCTTTGAGGCCAATATGACGATGCATAACTCGGACGTTATCTTTGCCGTCGGGGTGCGGTTTGATGACCGCACCACCAACAATCTGGCGAAGTACTGTCCGGACGCTACCGTCCTGCATATTGATATCGATCCGACCTCCATTTCCAAAACCGTGGCCGCCGACGTGCCTATCGTCGGCGATGCTAAGCTGGTGCTGGCGCAGATGCTGGAACTGCTGGCGCAGGAGCAGGGCGTCCAGCCGCTGGACGATATCCGCGACTGGTGGCAGCGCATCGAGCAGTGGCGGGCTCGCCACTGCCTGAAATATGACGCGGACAGCGGCAAAATCAAACCCCAGGCAGTCATTGAAACGATCTGGCGCCTTACCGGTGGCGACGCCTACGTGACCTCTGATGTCGGGCAGCATCAGATGTTTGCCGCCCTCTACTATCCATTTGATAAGCCCCGCCGCTGGATCAACTCCGGCGGTCTCGGCACGATGGGCTTTGGTCTGCCCGCCGCGCTGGGCGTCAAAATGGCCCACCCGGATGCGACGGTCGTATGCGTGACCGGCGACGGCAGCATTCAGATGAATATTCAGGAGCTCTCCACCGCCCAGCAGTACGATCTGCCGGTGATTATCCTCAATCTCAATAACGGCTACCTCGGCATGGTGAAGCAGTGGCAGGACATGATTTACTCCGGCCGCCACTCGCACTCTTACATGAAATCGCTGCCCGACTTTGTGCGGCTGGCAGAGGCGTACGGCCACGTCGGTATCCGCATTCAGGAGCCGTCGGAGCTTGAGAGCAAGCTGAACGAAGCGCTGGAGCTGGTGCGCAGCAACCGGCTGGTCTTTGTGGATGTGGTGGTGGACGGCAGCGAGCACGTCTATCCGATGCACATCCGCGGCGGCGGAATGGATGAAATGTGGCTGAGCAAAACGGAGAGGACCTGATCATGCGCCGAATATTATCAGTTTTACTGGAGAACGAATCGGGCGCGCTGTCGCGGGTTATCGGCCTCTTCTCCCAGCGCGGTTATAACATTGAGAGCCTGACCGTGGCACCCACGGACGATCCGACGCTCTCCAGGATGACTATTCAGACCGTTGGCGATGAAAAGACCATTGAGCAGATTGAAAAGCAGCTGCACAAACTGGTTGACGTTCTGCGGGTCAGCGAACTGGGGCAGGGCGCGCACGTCGAGCGTGAGATCATGCTGGTCAAAGTGCAGGCCAGCGGCTATGGCCGGGAAGAGGTGAAGCGCAACGCGGAGATCTTCCGCGGCCAGATCATCGACGTCACGCCCTCTATTTATACCGTTCAGCTGGCGGGCACCAGCGATAAGCTCGATGCTTTCCTTGCCTCGCTGCGCGACGTGGCGCGCATTGTTGAAGTTGCCCGCTCCGGCGTCGTCGGCCTGTCGCGCGGCGATAAGATCATGCGCTAGGCGGTCATATCAACCTAAATACGTAGCCCGACCTCTAGCGTCGGGCTTTTTTTGCGAAATCACCATGAATTGTAAATAAAAGCGGTTGCCGCTATAGAGTTTCTGCGTTTAGATGTTATGAAAACTCGTCCATATCATCGTAATGGTTATGGACTGGACATATTAAGCAAGGGGCATTTGTGAAACTGGATGAAATCGCCCGGCTCGCCGGCGTCTCGCGGACCACGGCAAGCTATGTGATTAACGGTAAAGCCAAACAGTACCGCGTCAGCGATAAAACCGTTGAGAAGGTCATGGCTGTTGTACGTGAGCATAACTATCATCCCAACGCCGTCGCCGCGGGTTTGCGCGCGGGCCGCACGCGGTCAATCGGTCTGGTTATCCCCGATCTGGAAAATACCAGCTATACCCGCATTGCGAATTACCTGGAGCGCCAGGCCCGCCAGCGGGGGTACCAGCTGCTGATCGCCTGTTCGGAAGATCAGCCCGACAATGAAATGCGCTGCATCGAGCACCTGCTCCAGCGCCAGGTTGATGCGATCATTGTTTCAACATCGCTGCCGCCCGAGCATCCCTTCTACCAGCGCTGGGCCAACGATCCCTTTCCGATTGTCGCCCTCGATCGCGCGCTCGATCGCGAACACTTTACCAGCGTCGTCGGCGCCGACCAGGAGGATGCCGAAGCCCTGGCCGCAGAGTTGCGTACCTTCCCGGCGGAGACGGTACTCTATCTCGGCGCGCTTCCCGAGCTGTCGGTGAGTTTTCTGCGCGAGATGGGCTTTCGCACGGCGTGGAAAGACGATCCGCGCGAAGTGCACTTTCTTTATGCCAACAGCTACGAGCGTGAAGCCGCGGCGCAGCTGTTTGAGACCTGGCTTGAAACCCACCCGATGCCGCAGGCGCTGTTTACCACCTCGTTTGCGCTGCTGCAGGGCGTGATGGACGTGACGCTGCGCCGCGAAGGTAAGCTCCCCTCGGAGCTGGCCATTGCCACCTTCGGCGATAATGAGCTGCTCGATTTTCTGCAGTGCCCGGTGCTGGCGGTGGCTCAGCGCCACCGCGACGTGGCCGAACGGGTGCTGGAGATTGTCCTTGCCAGCCTCGACGAACCGAAAAAGCCTAAGCCGGGCCTGAGCCGCATCCGCCGCAATCTGTACCGTCGCGGCAGTCTCAGCCGCCGCTAGCCGGGGACGCGCTTCGCCCACTAGCGCGAAGCGCGTAATTACCCGCAATAAAAGGTGGGATTATTCCTGAAATTAGGCGTTGAATATTTGCCACAACAGAATGAAACAGCGAATTAACGCCCGCGATGAGTTACCAGAAAGTAAACTCACGTTTAATTTGTATTGTTTTGTTACAGCCCTCACCTGAATTGATTGATTAACAACCACTTCAGTTTTACGCTCACATTTGGTTACCACCTCATGCCTTCCGGTGCCTGTAAACAGATCTCCTTAGGGCTGTTAACGGCGCTGAGAATGTCCTAAAATGCCGCCCTCGTCGCAATTTGGCACTTTATATTTTTACTTTAGTGAATTTGTGATGGCGGAAAATCGTTAAGAAGGTGTTGGTTCTTTTCTCGCACGTATTCAAAACGTTAATTTTCTTCACGCGCTGGATGTTATTTAAGCAGGGCGAATATTGGCTGTTATTTAGGGTTATTACGACTCAGTTAGCCTTCGTGCTGGCTTGACAAGCTTTTCCTCCGCTCCGTAAACTCCCTCAGGTGGGAATTTGTGGGGTAAAGTGGAGAAAAGGGGTGAGGCTGGCATGTTCCGGGGAGCAACGTTAGTCAATCTCGACAGCAAAGGGCGCCTCGCGGTGCCGACCCGCTACCGGGAACCGCTGCTCGGGAACGCTGCTGGTCAACTGGTCTGTACCATTGACATCCATCACCCGTGCCTGCTGCTTTACCCGCTTCCCGAGTGGGAAATCATCGAGCAAAAATTGTCACGACTGTCGAGCATGAACCCGGCGGAGCGGCGCGTTCAGCGCCTGTTACTGGGCCATGCCAGCGAGTGTCAAATGGACAACGCCGGTCGTTTGCTGATTGCGCCGGTTTTACGGCAACACGCCGGACTGACTAAAGAAGTGATGCTGGTCGGACAGTTCAATAAATTTGAATTGTGGGATGAGGAGACCTGGTATCAACGGGTCAGGGAAGATATCGACGCAGAGCAATCCGACTCCGTAGAGCTGTCGGAGCGGTTGCAGGACTTGTCTTTATAAGATGATGGAAAACTATAAACATACTACGGTACTGCTGGATGAGGCCGTGAATGGCCTCAATATTCGTCCGGACGGTATCTATATTGATGGGACTTTTGGTCGCGGTGGCCACTCGCGCCTGATCCTCTCGCACCTGGGTGCTGAGGGGCAACTGCTAGCTATTGACCGCGATCCGCAGGCGATAGCGGTGGCTAACACCATCGACGACCCGCGCTTTTCCATCGTGCATGGACCTTTTTCCGCGCTGGCTGATTACGTCGCCGAGCGCGGCCTTATGGGCAAGATCGACGGCATTTTGCTCGATCTTGGTGTCTCTTCACCGCAGCTTGACGACGCCGAGCGCGGCTTCTCTTTTATGCGCGACGGTCCGCTGGATATGCGCATGGATCCGACGCGCGGCCAGTCTGCGGCGCAGTGGCTGCAGACCGCTGACGAAGCCGATATTGCCTGGGTGATTAAAACTTTTGGCGAGGAGCGCTTCGGCAAGCGCATTGCGCGCGCCATCGTTGAGCGCAACCGCACGGAGCCGATGACCCGCACTAAAGAGCTGGCAGAGGTGGTGGCGGCGGCGACGCCGGTGAAGGACAAATACAAACATCCTGCGACCCGTACTTTTCAGGCGGTGCGCATCTGGGTGAACAGTGAACTTGAGGAGATAGAGCAGGCGCTAAAAAGCTCGCTCGACGTGCTGGCCCCGCAGGGAAGGCTCTCCATCATCAGTTTTCACTCGCTGGAAGACCGCATCGTGAAGCGCTTTATGCGCGAACACAGCCGCGGTCCGCAGGTACCGGCGGGATTACCGATGACCGAAGAGCAGTTGCGAAAATTGGGTGGCCGTCAGCTGCGAGCACTAGGCAAGTTGATGCCGGGCGAACAAGAAGTGGCTGAAAATCCACGTGCCCGTAGTTCAGTTCTGCGCGTAGCAGAGAGGACGAACGCATGATCGGCAGAGTGTCAGAGGCCCTAAGCAAAGTAAAAGGATCGATTGGAAACAGCGAGCGCCATGCCTTGCCTGGCGTGATCGGCGACGATCTTTTGCGGTTCGGGAAGCTGCCACTCTGCCTGTTCATTTGCATCATTTTGACTGCAGTAACGGTGGTTACGACGGCGCACCATACCCGTCTGTTAACCGCCCAGCGTGAACAACTGGTTCTGGAGCGGGACGCGCTCGATATTGAGTGGCGCAACCTGATCCTTGAAGAGAATGCCCTCGGCGATCATAGCCGGGTTGAGCGGATCGCGACGGAGAAGCTGCAGATGCAGCATGTCGATCCTTCCCAGGAAAACATTGTTGTTCAAAAATAAGGATTATCGCGACGCATGAAAGCAGCGGCAAAAACGCTAAAAACAAAACGACAGGAAGAACAGGCCAACTTTGTGAGTTGGCGTTTTGCGTTGCTGTGCGGCTGCATTTTACTGGCGATGGCTTTCCTGCTGGGCCGTGTCGCCTGGCTGCAGATCATTAATCCTGACATGCTGGTGCGTCAGGGGGACATGCGCTCCCTGCGCGTGCAGGAAGTCTCCACCTCGCGCGGTATGATAACCGACCGCTCAGGCCGCCCGCTGGCGGTGAGCGTGCCGGTGAAGGCTATCTGGGCCGATCCGAAAGAGCTGCACGACGCCGGCGGCATCAGCCTCGATAACCGCTGGAAGGCGTTGGCCGATGCGCTGAAAATGCCGCTGGATCAGCTCGCCTCCCGGGTGAATGCCAACCCGCGCGGACGCTTCATCTACCTGGCCCGCCAGGTCAACCCGGACATGGCCGACTACATCAAAAAACTTAAGCTGCCCGGCATCCATCTGCGGGAAGAGTCGCGCCGCTACTACCCCTCCGGCGAAGTGACCTCTCAGCTCATCGGCTTCACCAACGTTGACAGCCAGGGTATCGAAGGCGTCGAGAAGAGCTTCGATAAGTGGCTAACCGGCCAGCCCGGCGAGCGCATCGTGCGTAAAGACCGCTATGGCCGGGTTATCGAGGATATCTCCTCCACCGACAGCCAGGCGGCGCATAACCTGGCGCTGAGCATTGACGAGCGGCTGCAGGCGCTGGTCTATCGCGAGCTGAATAACGCCGTGGCTTTTAACAAGGCGGAGTCCGGCAGCGCCGTGCTGGTCGATGTGAACACCGGCGAAGTGCTGGCGATGGCCAACAGCCCCTCCTACAACCCGAACAACCTCTCCGGCACGCCGAAAGACGTGATGCGTAACCGGACCATCACCGACGTCTTCGAACCGGGCTCAACGGTAAAACCGATGGTGGTGATGACGGCTCTCCAGCGGGGGATCGTTAACGAAAACTCGGTGCTGAACACCATTCCCTACCGAATTAACGGCCACGAAATTAAAGACGTGGCGCGCTACAGCGAATTGACCCTGACCGGGGTTTTACAGAAGTCGAGTAACGTCGGTGTTTCTAAACTGGCGTTAGCGATGCCGTCCTCAGCGCTGGTAGATACTTACTCGCGTTTTGGGCTGGGAAAAGCGACCAATTTGGGGTTGGTCGGAGAACGCAGTGGCTTATATCCTCAAAAACAACGGTGGTCTGACATAGAGAGGGCCACCTTCTCTTTCGGCTACGGGCTAATGGTAACGCCGTTACAGTTAGCGCGAGTCTATGCAACCGTCGGCAGCTACGGCATCTACCGTCCGCTGTCGATCACCAAAGTTGATCCGCCGGTACCCGGCGAGCGCATCTTCCCGGAATCAATCGTGCGCACCGTCGTTCATATGATGGAGAGCGTGGCGCTCCCCGGCGGCGGCGGCGTGAAGGCGGCCATCAAAGGCTATCGCATTGCGATTAAGACCGGTACGGCGAAAAAGGTGGGGCCGGATGGCCGCTACATCAACAAATACATTGCTTATACCGCGGGCGTCGCACCGGCCAGCCAGCCGCGCTTTGCGCTGGTGGTGGTGATTAACGATCCGCAGGCCGGTAAGTACTACGGCGGTGCCGTTTCGGCCCCGGTGTTTGGTGCCATCATGGGCGGCGTGCTGCGCACCATGAACATCGAGCCGGATGCGCTGACAACGGGCGACAAAAATGAGTTTGTAACAAATCAAGGCGAGGGTTCAGGTGGCAGATCGTAATTTGCGCGACCTACTTGCTCCGTGGGTGCCGAACGCACCGGAGCGCACGCTGCGTGAGATGACGCTCGATAGCCGCATTGCGGCATCGGGGGATCTCTTCGTGGCGGTTTCAGGTCATCAGGCGGACGGGCGTCGTTATATCCCGCAGGCGATTGCGCAAGGTGTGGCTGCTGTTATTGCTGAAGCAAAAGATGAAGCCGCCGACGGTGAAATTCGTGAAATGCACGGCGTTCCCGTCATCTATCTCAGTCAGTTAAACGAGCGCCTCTCCGCCCTGGCGGGGCGCTTCTACCATCAGCCTTCCGAAGGGCTGAAGCTTATCGGCGTTACCGGTACCAACGGTAAAACCACCACCACCCAGCTGCTGGCCCAGTGGGCGCAGCTGCTGGGTGAAACCGCGGCGGTGATGGGCACCGTCGGCAACGGCCTGCTGGGCAAAGTGGTTCCCACGGAGAACACCACCGGATCGGCGGTTGACGTGCAGCACGTCCTTTCCGCCCTGAAAGGGCAGGGCGCGACCTTTGCCGCGATGGAAGTCTCTTCTCACGGCCTGGTCCAGCACCGCACCGCGGCGCTCAAGTTCGCCGCCTCGGTCTTTACCAACCTGAGCCGCGACCACCTCGACTATCACGGCGATATGGAACACTACGAAGCGGCGAAGTGGATGCTCTACTCCACTCACGACTTCGGCCAGGCGATTATCAACGCCGATGATGAAGTGGGCCGCCGCTGGCTGGCTAAGCTGCCGGACGCGGTTGCCGTCTCCATGGCCGACCATATCAATCCGAACTGCCACGGCCGCTGGCTGAAGGCCACGGCGGTGAACTATCACGACAGCGGCGCGACCATCGCCTTTGACTCCAGCTGGGGCCAGGGCGAAATCGACAGCCGTCTGATGGGCGCCTTTAACGTCAGCAACCTGCTGCTGGCGCTGGCTACGCTGCTGGCGCTGGGCTATCCGCTGGCGGATCTGCTGAAAACGGCCTCCCGCCTGCAGCCGGTCTGCGGCCGCATGGAAGTGTTCAGCGCGCCGGGCAAGCCGACGGTGGTCGTGGACTATGCCCACACGCCGGACGCGCTGGAGAAAGCGCTGGAAGCCGCGCGTCTGCACTGCGCAGGCCAGCTGTGGTGCGTCTTCGGCTGCGGCGGCGACCGCGATAAAGGCAAGCGCCCGCTGATGGGCGCCATCGCCGAGCAGTTCGCCGACATTGCCGTGGTCACCGACGACAATCCGCGCACCGAAGAGCCGCGCGCCATCATTAACGATATTCTGGCGGGTATGCTCGACGCAGGCCGCGCACGGGTGATGGAAGGGCGCGCCGAAGCGGTGACCGCCGCCATCATGCAGGCGAAGCCTGACGACGTGGTGCTGCTGGCCGGCAAAGGCCACGAAGATTACCAGATTGTCGGCACCCGTCGCCTCGACTACTCCGATCGCGTCACCGCAGCCCGCCTGCTGGGAGCGGTGGCATGATCGGCGTAACCCTCAGCAAAATAGCCGCCGTGCTCGGCGGCGAACTGCGCGGCGCCGATGCTACCGTCGACGCCGTGACGACGGATACCCGCAAAGTGACGCCGGGCTGCCTGTTCGTGGCCCTCAAGGGCGAACGCTTCGATGCCCACGACTTCGCCGGCCAGGCGAAGGCGGCGGGCGCGGGCGCGCTGCTGGTCAGTCGCCCGCTTGATTGCGATCTGCCGCAGGTGGTGGTGAACGATACCCGCCTCGCTTTTGGCGAGCTGGCGGCCTGGGTGCGCCAGCAGGTGCCCGCCCGCGTGGTGGCCCTGACCGGCTCGTCCGGTAAAACCTCCGTTAAGGAGATGACCGCCTCGATCCTCGGCCAGTGCGGCAATACCCTCTACACCGCCGGCAACCTTAATAACGATATCGGCGTACCGATGACGCTGCTGCGCCTGACGCCGGAGCACGAATACGCGGTTATCGAGCTGGGCGCCAATCACCAGGGCGAAATCGCCTGGACCGTCGGCCTGACCCGCCCGGAAGCGGCGCTGGTCAACAACCTGGCCGCCGCCCACCTGGAGGGCTTCGGCTCGCTGGCGGGCGTGGCGAAGGCCAAAGGTGAAATCTTTACCGGTCTGGCGGAGAACGGCGTGGCCATTCTCAACGCCGACAGCAACGACTGGCTGAACTGGCAGAGCATTATCGGCGACCGCACCGTGTGGCGCTTCTCGCCGAATCAGGCCGATAGCGACTTCGCCGCCGACAACGTGCACATCACCAGCCGCGGCACCGAATTTACCCTGCGCACGCCGGTGGGCAGCGTAGACGTTCTGCTGCCGCTGCCGGGCCGCCACAATATCGCTAACGCCCTCGCGGCGGCGGCGCTGGCGACGGCGGTGGGCGCCGATCTGCAGGCGGTGAAGGCCGGTCTGGCGACGCTGAAGGCGGTGCCGGGACGCCTGTTTCCCGTTCAGCTTGCGGAAAATCAGCTGCTGCTGGACGACTCCTACAACGCCAACGTCGGCTCGATGACCGCCGCGGCGCAGGTGCTCGCCGAAATGCCGGGCTACCGCATCCTGGTGGCGGGCGATATGGCGGAGCTGGGCGACGAAAGCGAAGCCTGCCACCGCCAGGTGGGCGAGGCGGCGAAAGCCGCCGGTATCGACTGCGTTATCAGCGTCGGCGTTCTTAGTAAAAATATCAGCGACGCCAGCGGCGTCGGCGAACACTTTGCCGACAAGCCCGCCGCCATTGCGCGGCTGAAGGCGCTGATCGCAGAGCATCCATTTGTCACTATTTTGGTGAAAGGTTCACGTAGCGCGGCCATGGAAGAGGTGGTTGGCGCTTTACAGGAGAACAAGGCATGTTAGTTTGGCTGGCCGAGCATTTGGTCAAATATTATTCCGGCTTTAACGTCTTTTCCTATCTGACGTTTCGCGCCATCGTCAGCCTGCTGACTGCGCTGTTCATCTCTCTGTGGATGGGCCCGCGCATGATTGCCCGTCTGCAAAAACTCTCATTTGGCCAGGTCGTGCGTAACGACGGCCCCGAGTCGCACTTCAGCAAGCGCGGCACGCCCACCATGGGCGGGATCATGATCCTCACCGCCATCGTGGTGTCCGTTCTGCTGTGGGCCTATCCCTCCAACCCGTACGTCTGGTGCGTGCTGACGGTGCTGGTCGGCTACGGCATTATCGGCTTCGTCGACGACTACCGCAAAGTGGTGCGCAAGGATACCAAAGGCCTGATCGCCCGCTGGAAATATTTCTGGATGTCGGTGATTGCTCTCGGCGTCGCCTTTGCGCTCTACCTCGCCGGGAAAGACACGCCGGCCACCGAGCTGGTGGTACCGTTCTTTAAAGACGTGATGCCGCAGCTGGGCCTGTTCTATATCCTGCTGGCCTACTTCGTGATCGTCGGCACCGGTAACGCCGTCAACCTGACCGACGGTCTGGACGGCCTGGCGATTATGCCGACCGTGTTCGTGGCGGGCGGCTTTGCGCTGGTCGCCTGGGCGACCGGCAACATGAACTTCGCCAGCTATCTGCACATTCCCTACCTGCGCCACGCCGGTGAGCTGGTGATTGTCTGCACCGCTATCGTCGGCGCGGGTTTAGGCTTTTTGTGGTTCAACACCTATCCGGCCCAGGTCTTTATGGGCGACGTCGGCTCTCTGGCGCTCGGCGGCGCGCTCGGCATCATCGCCGTGCTGCTGCGCCAGGAGTTTCTGCTGGTGATCATGGGCGGCGTCTTCGTGGTGGAAACCCTGTCGGTGATCCTGCAGGTCGGCTCCTTCAAGCTGCGCGGACAGCGCATCTTCCGCATGGCGCCGATTCACCACCACTATGAACTGAAAGGCTGGCCGGAGCCGCGCGTTATCGTGCGCTTCTGGATCATTTCGCTGATGCTGGTGCTGATTGGCCTGGCAACGCTGAAGGTACGTTAATCATGGCAGATTATCAGGGCAAAAACGTCGTTATCATCGGTCTGGGGTTGACCGGGCTCTCCTGCGTGGACTTTTTCATCGACCGCGGCGTCACGCCGCGGGTGATGGACACCCGCAGCGCGCCGCCGGGCCTTGATAAGCTGCCGGAGAGCGTCGAGCGCTATCTCGGCGGCCTCAACGATGACTGGCTGCTGGCAGCCGACCTGATTGTCGCCAGCCCCGGTATTGCCCTGGCGCACCCTTCGCTCAGCGCGGCGGCGGATGCCGGCGTGGAAATTGTGGGCGATATCGAGCTGTTCTGCCGTGAAGCGCAGGCGCCGGTGATCGCCATTACCGGCTCGAACGGTAAAAGCACTGTCACCACCCTGGTGGGCGAGATGGCGAAAGCCGCGGGCGTCAACGTCGGCGTCGGCGGCAATATCGGCCTGCCGGCGCTGATGCTGCTGGACGTCTCGCGCGAGCTGTACGTCCTGGAGCTCTCCAGCTTCCAGCTGGAAACCACCTCCAGCCTGCGGGCGGTGGCGGCGACCATTCTTAACGTCACCGAAGATCATATGGACCGCTATCCGTTCGGCCTGCAGCAGTACCGCGCGGCCAAGCTGCGGGTTTATGAGAATGCGAAAACCTGCGTGGTCAACGCCGACGATGCGCTGACCATGCCGGTGCGCGGCGCCGACGATCGCTGCGTCAGCTTCGGCGTCAACATTGGCGACTACCATCTCAACCGCCAGCAGGGCGAAACCTGGCTGCGGGTGAAAGGCGAAAAAGTCCTCAACGTTAAAGAGATGAAGCTCAGCGGGCAGCACAACTACAGCAACGCCCTGGCGGCGCTGGCGCTGGCGGATGCCGCCGGCCTGCCGCGCGCCAGCAGCCTGAAGGCGCTGACCACTTTTACCGGTCTGGCGCACCGCTTCCAGCTGGCGCTGGAGCACAACGGCGTGCGCTGGATCAACGACTCCAAGGCGACCAACGTCGGCAGCACTGAAGCGGCGCTCAACGGCCTGCACGTTAACGGCACCCTGCACCTGCTGCTGGGCGGCGACGGCAAGTCGGCGGACTTCACGCCGCTGACCGCCTGGCTCGGCGGCGACAACATCCGCCTGTGGTGCTTTGGCCGCGACGGCGACGAACTGGTTCAGCTTCGCCCGGACGCCGCCACCCGCACGGAAACCATGGAAGAGGCGATGCGCCTGATTGCCCCGCAGCTCAGGCCCGGTGATATGGTGCTGCTCTCGCCGGCCTGCGCCAGCCTCGATCAGTTTAAGAATTTTGAACAGCGCGGGGATATCTTCACCCGCCTGGCGAAGGAGCTCGGCTGATGCGCCTCTCTCTCCCTCGCCTCCGCCTGCCGCGCGTACCGGGATCTGCGATCCTGGTGTGGCTGTTTTCGGCGCTGAAGGGCTGGGTGATGGCTTCGCGGCCGAAGGACAGCGACAGCCTGGTGATGTACGACCGCACCCTGCTGTGGCTGACGCTGGGCCTGGCCGCTATCGGTTTCGTGATGGTAACGTCCGCCTCGATGCCGGTCGGGCAGCGGCTGGCGAACGACCCCTTCCTGTTTGCCAAGCGCGACGGGCTCTATATTATTCTGGCCTTCTGCCTCGCGATGGTCACTCTGCGCCTGCCGATGGACTTCTGGCAGCGCTACAGCGCGGCGATGCTGATTGCCGCCATTGTGATGCTGCTGATCGTCCTGGTGGTGGGCAGCTCGGTGAACGGCGCCTCGCGCTGGATTGCCCTCGGGCCGCTGCGCATTCAGCCCGCTGAATTTACCAAGCTGTCGCTGTTCTGCTACATCTCCAACTACCTGGTGCGCAAAGGCGACGAGGTGCGCAACAACCTGCGCGGCTTCCTGAAGCCGATGGGCGTCATCTTCGTGCTGGCTATTCTCCTGCTGGCGCAGCCGGACCTCGGCACCGTGGTGGTGCTGTTTGTCACTACGCTTGCCATGCTGTTCCTCGCCGGCGCCAAGCTGTGGCAGTTTATCGCCATTATCGGCATGGGCATCTCGGCCGTGGTGCTGCTGATCCTCGCCGAACCGTACCGTATTCGCCGCGTGACCTCCTTCTGGAACCCGTGGGAAGATCCCTTCGGCAGCGGCTACCAGCTGACCCAGTCGCTGATGGCCTTCGGGCGCGGCGAAATGTGGGGCCAGGGCCTCGGCAACTCGGTGCAGAAGCTCGAGTATCTCCCGGAGGCGCATACCGACTTTATCTTCGCCATTATCGGCGAGGAGCTCGGCTATATCGGTGTGGTGCTGGCGCTTTTAATGGTATTCTTCGTCGCTTTCCGCGCCATGTCCATTGGCCGCAAAGCGCTGGAAATCGATCACCGTTTCGCCGGTTTTCTGGCCTGCGCTATCGGGATCTGGTTCAGCTTCCAGGCGCTGGTTAACGTTGGCGCCGCGGCGGGGATGCTGCCGACCAAAGGCCTGACGCTGCCGCTTATCAGCTACGGCGGTTCGAGCCTGCTGATTATGTCCACGGCGATCATGCTGCTATTACGAATTGATTATGAAACCCGCCTGGAAAAAGCCCAGGCGTTTACGCGGGGTGTGCGATGAGCGGTGAGAAGCGGTTGATGGTGATGGCGGGCGGTACCGGCGGGCACGTGTTCCCCGGGCTCGCGGTTGCGCACCATCTGATGGAGCAGGGCTGGCAGGTTCGCTGGCTCGGCACCGCTGACCGGATGGAAGCGGATCTGGTGCCGAAGCACGGCATTGAGATCGACTTTATCCGCATCTCCGGCCTGCGCGGCAAAGGCATCAAGGCCCTGCTGCTGGCGCCGGTGCGCATCTTCAACGCCTGGCGCCAGGCGCGGGCCATCATGAAGCGCTTTAAGCCTGACGTGGTGTTGGGCATGGGCGGCTACGTATCCGGCCCCGGCGGCCTGGCGGCGCGGTCGCTGGGCATTCCTGTGGTGCTGCATGAGCAGAACGGCATCGCCGGGCTGACGAACAAGTGGCTGGCGAAGATTGCCACCAAGGTGATGCAGGCGTTTCCCGGCGCGTTTCCTGATGCCGACGTGGTAGGCAACCCGGTACGTGAAGATGTGCTGGCGCTGCCGCTGCCGCAGCAGCGCCTGGCGGGCCGCGAAGGGCCGGTACGCGTGCTGGTGGTCGGCGGCTCCCAGGGCGCGCGGGTGCTGAATCAGACCCTGCCGCAGGTGGCCGCTAAGCTCGGCGACGGCGTCAAAATCTGGCACCAGAGCGGTAAGGGGGGCCAGAAGACCGTGGAGCAGGCCTACGCCGACGCCGGCCAGCCGCAGCACAAGGTGAGCGAGTTTATTGACGACATGGCCGCCGCCTACGCCTGGGCCGACGTGGTGGTCTGCCGCTCCGGCGCGCTGACGGTGAGCGAAATCGCCGCCGCCGGCCTGCCGGCCATCTTCGTGCCGTTCCAGCACAAAGACCGGCAGCAGTACTGGAACGCGCTGCCGCTCGAAAAAGCGGGGGCAGCAAAAATTTTCGAACAGCCGCAGTTTACGGCCGAGGCGGTTGCCGCCACGCTGGCGGGCTGGGACCGAAAAAAACTGCTGGAGATGGCCGAACGCGCGCGCGCGGCGGCTATCCCGGATGCTACCGACAGGGTAGCCAATGAAGTGAGCCTGGCAGCCCGGGCGTAATCACCGCAGCGCTCCGCGCGCTGCACGAATTTTGAAGTAGTCGATGGCGTTTAGAGAATGAATACACAACAACTGGCGAAACTGCGTTCAATTGTGCCCGAGATGCGCCGCGTCCGGCACATTCACTTTGTCGGCATCGGCGGTGCCGGCATGGGCGGTATTGCCGAAGTGTTGGCGAATGAAGGTTATCAGATTAGCGGTTCGGATCTGGCGCCGAATCCCGTGACGCAGCAGCTGTCGGCGCTGGGCGCAACCATCTATTTTAACCACCGCCCGGAGAACGTCAGCGACGCGAGCGTAGTGGTGGTATCGAGCGCTATCTCCGCCGATAACCCGGAAATTGTCGCCGCCCACGAGGCGCGCATTCCCGTTATCCGCCGCGCCGAGATGCTGGCGGAGCTGATGCGCTTTCGCCACGGCATCGCCATCGCCGGGACCCACGGTAAAACCACCACCACCGCGATGGTGTCGAGCATTTACGCCGAGGCCGGGCTCGACCCGACCTTCGTCAACGGCGGCCTGGTGAAGGCCGCGGGCGTCCACGCTCGTCTTGGCCACAGCCGCTACCTGATTGCGGAAGCCGATGAGAGCGACGCTTCGTTCCTGCACCTGCAGCCGATGGTGGCGATTGTCACCAATATCGAAGCCGACCATATGGACACTTACCAGGGCGACTTTGAGAACCTGAAGCAGACCTTCATTAATTTTCTGCACAACCTGCCGTTCTACGGCCGGGCGGTGATGTGCGTTGACGATCCGGTGATCCGCGAGCTGCTGCCGCGCGTCGGGCGTCAGCTCACGACCTACGGCTTCAGCGACGATGCCGATGTGCGCGTTGAGGACTATCAGCAGACCGGCGCCCAGGGCCACTTTACCCTGATCCGCCAGGACCTCGCGCCGCTGAAGGTCACGCTTAATGCCCCGGGCCGCCACAACGCGCTCAACGCCGCGGCGGCAGTTGCCGTGGCGACGGAAGAGGGTATTGACGACGAGGATATCCTGCGCGCGCTGGAGAGTTTCCAGGGCACCGGGCGCCGCTTTGACTTCCTCGGCGAGTTTCCGCTGGCGGATGTCAACGGCTGCGAGGGGACCGCGATGCTGGTAGACGACTACGGCCACCATCCGACGGAAGTGGACGCCACCATCAAAGCCGCCCGCGCCGGCTGGCCGGATAAAAATCTGGTGATGATTTTCCAGCCGCACCGCTATACCCGCACCCGCGATCTCTACGACGATTTCGCCAACGTGCTGACCCAGGTCGACAGCCTGCTGATGCTGGACGTCTATCCGGCGGGCGAAGCGGCCATTCCGGGGGCCGACAGCCGCTCCCTGTGCCGCACGATTCGCGGTCGCGGCAAGGTCGATCCTATCCTGGTGTCCGATCCGGCGCAGGTAGCGGAGATGCTGGCGCCGGTGCTGACCGGCAACGATCTGATCCTGGTTCAGGGGGCTGGCAACGTGGGTAAAATTGCCCGCGCGCTGGCGCAGAGCAAGCTGCGTCCGCAGGAGGAGAGCCATGTCTGATAACGTCGCGGTGCTGCTCGGCGGTACCTCCGCGGAGCGTGAAGTCTCCCTCAATTCCGGCGCTGCCGTGCTGGCGGGGCTGCACGAGGCGGGCATTGCCGCTTACGCCTTCGATCCGCGCGAGCAGGACATAACCCAGCTAAAAAATCTGGGTTTTAAGAAAGTGTTTATTGCCCTGCACGGCCGGGGTGGCGAAGATGGCACGCTGCAGGGACTGCTGGAGCTGCTCGAACTGCCCTACACCGGCAGCGGCGTGATGGCCTCGGCGATTTCAATGGATAAGCAGCGCAGCAAGCTGCTGTGGCAGGGGGCCGGTTTGCCCGTCGCGCCGTGGGTGGCGCTGACCCGCAGCCAGTTTGTCCGGGGCCTTAATGAAGCCCAATTGGCAGAGATTTATGCTCTCGGCCTGCCGCTTATCGTCAAACCCAGCCGGGAAGGATCCAGCGTCGGCATGTCGAAGGTCAGCGAAAGCTGCGCTTTACAGGATGCGTTAGCACTGGCTTTTCAGCACGATGACGAAGTTTTAATCGAAAAATGGCTCAGCGGACCGGAATTTACCGTTGCGGTGCTCGGCGAAGAAATTTTACCGTCGGTACGCATCCAACCCGCCGGAGTCTTCTATGATTATGAAGCGAAGTATCTCTCTGACGAGACGCAGTATTTTTGTCCCGGCTGTGAAGATGACCACCAGGAGGCGCAAATGGGTATTTTAGTGCGTAAAGCCTGGGAAGCGCTCGGCTGTTCCGGCTGGGGGCGAATTGATGTAATGCAGGACGGCGATGGGCAGCTTTATCTGCTGGAGGCGAATACGTCTCCGGGGATGACCAGCCACAGCCTGGTCCCTATGGCGGCGCGGCAGGCAGGCATGACCTTCTCGCAGCTTGTCGTTCGCATTCTGGACCTGGCGGGGTGATATGTCGCAGGCAGCGCTGAACGCGCGTAACCGTGAAGAAGAGGCCATCTCTTCACGGCGCAACAACGGAACCCGGCTGGCAGGCATTGTTTTCCTGCTGGCGGTGCTCTGCACCATCTTTGCCAGCGGCTGGATGGTGCTGGGCTGGATGGAAGATGCGCAGCGTCTGCCGCTGTCGAGGCTGGTACTGACGGGCGATCGTCACTACACGCGCAACGATGATATTCGTCAGGCGATTCTGGCGCTGGGTTCTCCGGGGACCTTCATGACCCAGGACGTCAATATCATCCAGAGTCAGATTGAACGCCTGCCGTGGATTAAACAGGCGAGCGTTCGCAAGCAGTGGCCGGACGAATTGAAGATTCATCTGGTTGAATATGTGCCGGTAGCACGTTGGAATGATCAGCATATGGTGGACGTCGACGGCAATGCCTTCAGCGTTCCGGCCGACAGAACCAGCAAGCAGAATTTGCCGATGCTGTACGGCCCGGAAGGTAGCCAGAGCGAAGTACTGCAGGGCTATCGCGACATGGGCCAGGCGCTGGCGAAAGATAAATTTACGTTGAAAGTGGCGGCGATGACCGCACGCCGCTCCTGGCAACTGACGTTGAGTAACGATATTAAGCTCAACCTGGGGCGCGGCGACACGATGAAAAGGCTTGAGCGCTTTTTAGAACTCTATCCGGTTCTTCAACAGCAGGCGCAGACCGAGGGCAAACGGATTAGCTACGTTGATTTGCGTTATGACTCAGGCGCGGCGGTGGGCTGGCAGCCTGCTCCCGCAGAGGAAACTCAACAACAATCGAATCAGGCACAGGCAGAGCAACAATGATCAAGGCGACGGACAGAAAACTGGTAGTAGGGCTGGAAATTGGTACCGCGAAGGTAGCCGCTTTGGTAGGGGAAGTTCTGCCCGACGGAATGGTCAATATCATCGGCGTCGGGAGCTGCCCGTCCCGGGGAATGGATAAAGGCGGCGTTAACGATCTTGAGTCGGTGGTGAAGTGCGTACAGCGCGCTATCGATCAGGCGGAGCTGATGGCCGACTGCCAGATCTCCTCGGTCTATCTGGCGCTTTCGGGTAAGCACATTAGCTGTCAGAATGAAATCGGCATGGTGCCTATCTCGGAAGAGGAAGTGACCCAGGAAGACGTTGAGAACGTGGTGCATACGGCAAAATCCGTTCGCGTTCGTGACGAACATCGCGTTCTGCACGTGATTCCGCAGGAGTACGCCATTGACTACCAGGAAGGGATCAAGAACCCTGTAGGTCTGTCGGGCGTGCGTATGCAGGCGAAGGTGCACCTGATTACCTGCCATAACGATATGGCGAAGAATATTGTCAAGGCGGTGGAGCGCTGCGGCCTGAAAGTAGACCAGCTGATTTTTGCCGGTCTGGCCTCCAGCTACTCCGTGCTGACGGAAGACGAACGCGAACTTGGCGTCTGTGTGGTCGACATCGGCGGTGGTACTATGGACATCGCGGTCTATACCGGCGGCGCGCTGCGCCACACCAAGGTTATCCCCTACGCCGGGAACGTAGTGACCAGCGATATCGCCTACGCGTTCGGCACGCCGCCGAGCGACGCCGAGGCGATTAAGGTGCGCCACGGCTGTGCGCTGGGCTCCATCGTCGGCAAAGACGAAAGCGTTGAAGTCCCGAGCGTCGGCGGCCGACCGCCGCGCAGCCTGCAGCGTCAGACGCTGGCAGAGGTGATTGAGCCGCGCTACACCGAGCTGCTCAATCTGGTGAACGAAGAGATTTTGCAGTTACAGGAACAGCTGCGCCAGCAGGGTGTCAAACACCATCTGGCGGCGGGGATTGTTCTGACCGGCGGCGCGGCGCAAATTGAAGGCCTGGCGGCCTGCGCCCAGCGCGTGTTCCATACGCAGGTGCGCATTGGCGCCCCGCTGAACATCACCGGCCTGACGGATTATGCCCAGGAGCCGTACTACTCGACGGCGGTGGGCCTGCTGCACTACGGAAAAGAGTCACATCTCAGTGGTGAAGCGGAAGTGGAAAAACGCGTGGCAGTGAGTTCGTGGATCAAGCGAATCAATACCTGGCTGCGAAAAGAGTTTTAATTTTTAAAGAGAGCGCAGAAAATTAGCGCTCTCAGGCGACAGGCACAAAACGGAGAGAGACAATTATGTTTGAACCAATGGAATTAACCAACGACGCGGTGATTAAAGTCATCGGCGTCGGTGGCGGCGGCGGCAACGCCGTCGAACACATGGTGCGCGAGCGCATTGAGGGTGTTGAATTTTTCGCAGTGAACACCGACGCCCAGGCGTTGCGTAAAACTGCCGTCGGCCAGACCATCCAGATTGGTAACGGTATTACCAAAGGACTGGGCGCAGGCGCGAATCCGGAAGTCGGCCGCAACGCCGCTGACGAAGACCGCGAATCCCTGCGCACCGCGCTGGAAGGTGCCGATATGGTCTTTATCGCCGCAGGCATGGGCGGTGGTACCGGCACCGGCGCTGCTCCCGTCGTAGCGGAAGTGGCCAAAGATTTAGGTATCCTGACCGTTGCCGTGGTGACCAAGCCTTTCAACTTCGAAGGCAAGAAGCGCATGGCCTTTGCGGAGCAGGGTATCGCCGAGCTGTCGAAGCACGTTGACTCCCTGATCACCATCCCCAACGACAAGCTGCTGAAGGTGCTGGGTCGCGGGATCTCCCTGCTGGACGCCTTTGGCGCGGCCAACGATGTGCTGAAAGGCGCGGTGCAGGGTATCGCCGAACTGATTACCCGTCCGGGCCTGATGAACGTCGACTTTGCTGACGTGCGCACTGTGATGTCCGAAATGGGCTACGCGATGATGGGCTCTGGCCTTGCGAGCGGTGAAGACCGCGCGGAAGAAGCGGCTGAAATGGCGATCTCTTCTCCGCTGCTGGAAGATATCGATCTCTCCGGCGCCCGCGGCGTACTGGTCAACATCACCGCCGGCTTTGACCTGCGTCTGGACGAGTTTGAAACCGTGGGTAACACCATCCGCGCGTTCGCCTCTGATAACGCCACCGTGGTTATCGGTACTTCCCTCGATCCGGATATGAACGATGAACTGCGCGTCACCGTCGTTGCCACCGGCATCGGCATGGACAAGCGTCCTGAAATCACGCTGGTGACTAACAAACAGCAGCAGCAGCCGGTGATGGATCGCTACCAGCAGCACGGCATGCAGCCCCTGACTCAGGAGCAGAAGCCGGCGGCGAAGGTGGTTAATGATCCTGCGTCCCAGGCGGCGAAAGAGCCAGATTATCTGGATATTCCGGCGTTTCTGCGTAAGCAGGCGGACTAAGAATAAACTGTAAGTTGGGTAATTAGCGCTCTTTGTGCTACACTGCCGCGCCGATTGTATAGTACAATCTGGACAGGTAGGTAATTTGGCGAGATTATACGATGATCAAACAAAGGACTCTTAAACGTATCGTTCAGGCGACTGGTGTCGGTTTACATACCGGCAAGAAGGTCACCCTGACGCTGCGCCCTGCGCCGGCAAACACCGGGGTCATCTATCGTCGCACCGACTTGAATCCTCCGGTAGATTTCCCGGCAGATGCCAAATCTGTGCGTGATACCATGCTCTGCACTTGCCTGGTGAATGAGCATGACGTACGGATTTCAACGGTTGAGCATCTTAACGCCGCGCTGGCGGGTCTTGGCATCGACAATATTATTGTCGAAGTTAACGCCCCGGAAATCCCGATTATGGATGGCAGTGCCGCGCCGTTCGTTTACCTCCTGCTGGATGCAGGTATCGACGAACTGAGCAGCGCCAAAAAATTTGTTCGCATTAAAGAAACCGTCCGCGTTGAGGATGGCGACAAGTGGGCCGAATTCAAACCGTTCAATGGTTTTTCGCTGGACTTTACCATCGACTTTAACCATCCGGCGATTGATGCAGGCAACCAGCGCTATCAGCTTAACTTCTCGGCAGACGCCTTCATGCGTCAGATTAGCCGGGCGCGTACCTTCGGTTTCATGCGCGATATCGAATATCTGCAGTCCCGCGGCCTGGCCCTGGGCGGCAGCTTCGATTGTGCCATCGTTGTTGACGATTATCGCGTACTGAACGAAGACGGTTTACGTTTCGAAGATGAGTTTGTTCGTCATAAAATGCTCGATGCCATTGGTGACCTGTTTATGTGCGGTCACAACATCATCGGCGCATTCACGGCGTACAAATCCGGTCACGCGCTGAATAACAAACTGCTGCAGGCGGTCCTGGCAAAACAGGAAGCCTGGGAGTATGTGACCTTCGAAGACGAAGCAGAAATGCCGCTGGCGTTCAAAGCACCCAAGACGGTTCTGGCGTAAGCCCGAGCGCGCTGTAAATTCGACTGGTAACCTGGCACCCCTCTCCGGCCAGGGAGCCAGTCGTTTTTTATTTGTACTCCCTCCATCCCGTTTTCTTCCCGCCGGTTTTTAACAATACGTTGCGCGATCGCTGAATTACTGAGCGTATTTGCCGCCGGAATGCTGTCATTCCTGCTGCTGGCTTGTGTCATTAGTGGTACTATCGGGGCGCTAAATTTTACAGGTTGGCTAATTTTACCAAGGTGGCATTTACGTGAGCGGAATACTGACGCGCTGGCGACAGTTTGGCAGACGCTATTTCTGGCCGCATCTCCTGCTGGGGATGGTCGCGGCCGGGTTTGGCCTGCCCGCCATTGCCAGCGGCGCCGAGCCGGTGTCGCCCGCCAGAACCACCAGCAGCAATCACGATGCCGCTCCGGGGGCAAGGTTTAGCCAGCTGGCGCTGCTGGAGGGCAATCGCCGCCCCAGCTTCAGCGTTGACTACTGGCACCAGCACGCCATCCGCACGGTCATTCGCCATCTCTCCTTTGCCATGGCGCCGCAGGCGCTGCCGGTTGCAGAGGCCAGCGCTCCGCTTGAAATTCATCACCTCGCCCTGCTGGACACGCTCAGCGCGCTGCTGATGCGCGAAAGCCAGCCGCCGGCCATCGTGCGCCGCGTGGCGCTGGTCGATGCTCCGGCGCAGCGCGCTGGCTTCAGCGTCGGCGCCTGGCTTAGCCAGGTGCAGGGCATCCGCGCCGGGCCGCTGCGCCTTAGTTAATCAATAACGTCACTCTAACTAATAACTAAGGCTCCGCTGAACGGGGTATTTGAGATTTTATTATGCTTATCAAAATGTTAACTAAGGTTTTCGGTAGCCGCAACGATCGCACCCTGCGCCGCATGCGCAAAGCGGTTACCCAGATCAATGCCATGGAACCGGAGATGGAGAAGCTCTCCGACGACGAGCTGAAGGGGAAAACCCAGGAGTTTCGCGCTCGCCTGGAAAAGGGTGAAACGGTTGAAAGCCTGATCCCGGAAGCCTTCGCCGTGGTGCGCGAGGCCAGCAAGCGCGTGTTCGGCATGCGCCACTTCGACGTCCAGCTGCTGGGCGGAATGGTGCTTAACGACCGCTGTATCGCCGAGATGCGTACCGGTGAAGGTAAAACCCTTACCGCAACGCTGCCTGCCTACCTCAACGCCCTCTCCGGTAAAGGCGTCCACGTCGTGACGGTCAACGACTATCTGGCCCAGCGCGATGCCGAAAACAACCGTCCGCTGTTTGAATTCCTCGGCATGACCGTCGGCATCAACCTGCCGGGTATGCCGGCCCCGGCGAAGCGCGAAGCCTACGCCGCGGATATCACCTACGGCACCAACAACGAATACGGCTTTGACTACCTGCGCGACAACATGGCCTTCAGCCCGGAAGAGCGCGTGCAGCGCAAGCTGCACTATGCGCTGGTGGATGAGGTGGACTCCATCCTCATCGATGAAGCCCGTACGCCGCTGATTATTTCCGGCCCGGCGGAAGACAGCTCCGAGATGTACAAGCAGGTCAACAAAATCATCCCGCACCTGATCCGTCAGGAAAAAGAAGACTCCGATACCTTCCAGGGCGAAGGCCACTTCTCGGTAGATGAAAAGTCCCGCCAGGTTAACCTGACCGAGCGCGGCCTGGTGCTGATCGAAGAGCTGCTGGTGCGCGAAGGCATTATGGAAGAGGGCGAATCGCTCTACTCGCCGACCAACATCATGCTGATGCACCACGTTACCGCCGCCCTGCGCGCCCACGCGCTGTTCACCCGCGACGTGGACTATATCGTGAAAGATGGCGAAGTGATCATCGTCGATGAGCACACCGGCCGTACCATGCAGGGCCGCCGCTGGTCCGATGGTCTGCATCAGGCCGTTGAGGCCAAAGAGGGCGTGGAGATCCAGAACGAGAACCAGACCCTGGCCTCCATCACCTTCCAGAACTACTTCCGCCTGTACGAGAAGCTGGCGGGGATGACCGGTACTGCCGATACCGAAGCGTTTGAATTCAGCTCTATCTATAAGCTCGATACCGTGGTGGTGCCGACCAACCGTCCAATGATCCGTAAGGATATGGCCGATCTGGTCTACATGACCGAAGCGGAGAAAATTCAGGCGATCATCGAAGACATTCGGGAGCGCACTGCGGCCGGCCAGCCGGTGCTGGTGGGGACTATCTCGATTGAAAAATCAGAAGTGGTTTCCCGCGAACTGACCAAGGCCGGCATCAAGCACAACGTGCTGAACGCCAAATTCCACGCCAGCGAAGCGGACATCGTCGCCCAGGCGGGCTATCCGTCTACGGTGACCATCGCCACCAACATGGCGGGCCGCGGTACCGACATTATGCTCGGCGGCAGCTGGCAGGCCGAAGTGGCGCAGCTGGAGAATCCGACCGAAGAGCAGATTGCGAAGATCAAGGCCGACTGGCAGGTGCGCCACGACGCGGTACTGGCCTCCGGCGGTCTGCACATCGTCGGCACCGAGCGCCACGAATCCCGCCGTATCGACAACCAGCTGCGCGGCCGTTCCGGTCGTCAGGGCGATGCCGGTTCTTCCCGCTTCTACCTGTCGATGGAAGATGCCCTGATGCGCATCTTCGCCTCCGACCGCGTCTCCGGCATGATGCGCAAGCTGGGCATGAAGCCGGGCGAGGCCATTGAGCATCCGTGGGTCACCAAAGCGATTGCTAACGCCCAGCGCAAAGTCGAAAGCCGCAACTTCGACATTCGTAAACAGCTGCTGGAGTACGATGACGTGGCTAACGATCAGCGTCGCGCCATCTACAGCCAGCGTAACGAACTGCTGGACGTCTCCGACGTCAGCGAAACCATCACCAGCATCCGCGAGGACGTCTTCAAGGCCACCCTCGACAGCTACATCCCGCCGCAGTCGCTGGAAGAGATGTGGGATATTCCGGGCCTGCAGGAGCGTCTGAAGAACGACTTCGACCTCGATCTGCCGATTGCCGAATGGCTGGATAAAGAGCCGGATCTGCATGAAGAGACCCTGCGCGAGCGCATTCTGCAGAGCGCCGTCGACGCCTACCGCGGCAAAGAAGAGGTTGTTGGCGCAGAGATGATGCGCCACTTTGAGAAGGGCGTGATGCTCCAGACCCTCGACTCGCTGTGGAAAGAGCACCTGGCGGCGATGGACTACCTGCGCCAGGGGATCCACCTGCGCGGCTACGCCCAGAAGGATCCGAAACAGGAGTACAAGCGCGAATCCTTCTCCATGTTTGCTGCGATGCTGGAGTCGCTGAAGTATGAAGTGATCAGCACCCTCAGCAAAGTGCAGGTGCGGATGCCGGAAGAAGTTGAAGAGATGGAAGAGCAGCGCCGCCAGGAGGCCGAGCGCCTGGCGCAGATGCAGCAGCTCAGCCATCAGGACGATGAGGCCGCCGCCGCTGAATCGCTGGCCTCGCAGACCGGCGAACGTAAAATTGGCCGCAACGACCCGTGTCCGTGTGGTTCCGGCAAAAAATACAAACAGTGTCACGGCCGCCTGAGCTAAGACCCATCATAAAAAAGGCGCTGAGTTAAGCGCCTTTTTTTATACCCGGGAGGCGCTCGCCTCTTCGCCTTCACCGATGCGCTGGCAGATGACGCCTCTCTCTTCCCGCGACGGATACCTCATTGCTGTCAGCACCCTCGCGCGGCGAACGCCAGCCCATTTCCATCCCTGAAATAAGCCCAACGCCGATCGCTACGCCGCACCGGCGGTCGGCCATAATGTGACAAAAATCACATCTGCTGCCAGACTTGATCCCGCCGCTGCATACATCGTACCTCCGCAGCGCACGTTTGCCCTCTACGCTTCGCGGCCTGCGGCCCGCAGGGACTCTGTCGCTCCTTTACACAGGATTAAGTATGAATAATCAGCTATTTAACTCACCAGTCCGCACCGAGGGATTTGCTCGTCTGGGCGATTATGCGGCTATTGGTGAAGGTCGTTCCGTGGCGCTGATCGCGCCGGACGGGGCGATTGACTGGTGGTGTGCGCCAAATCTCGACTCGCCTCCGCTCTTCGATCGGCTGCTGGATCCGCATCGCGGCGGTTTTTTCAGGATCGAACCCGCCGGCGATTATCGTACCGAGCGGGCCTATCGCCCCGACAGTAACGTACTGGAAACGCGGTTCATCACCGACAGCGGCAGCGTGCGGCTAACGGAGTCAGTCAACAGTACGTTAGCCGGGAGGCTGCCGTGGAGTGAGCTGGCGCGCCGCGTTGAAGCCATCGACGGCGAAGTCGAACTGCGCCTGACCCTGCGCTTTGGAACCCGGGAAGAGACGCGCTCTCCCTGGCTGAGGCGCACGGAACAGGGTGACGTTTATCATCTTGCCGATCTGATGATGATGCTGCGAATCGACCCGCAGTGGGAAATTGAGCAGCAGGACGATCGGATGCTGTGCGCCCGGCTGAAGATCTGCGCCGGAAATCGCGCCCTGGCCGCGCTGCTGGTCGCTGAAGGAGAGCCGCTGACCGTACCCGATCTCAGCGACATTGACGCCCGGATCGAAACCAGCCACACCGCGTGGCAGCACTGGGCGCAGAACCTCAAATATACCGGATGCTACCCCGAGCAGGTACGCCGCTCGGCGCTGGCGCTGAAATTCCTCTGGTATTCCCCCACCGGTGCGCTGGCTGCGGCGGCAACCACTTCGCTGCCGGAGGGCATAGGAGGAGAGAAAAATTATGATTACCGTTTCGCATGGGTGCGCGATGCCTGTCTGATTATTAAATCGTTTGTATTTATCGGCGCGCTGGAAGAGTGCAAAGCCGCCTTTGCCTGGCTGTCGAAAACGATAATTCGCCACGGTACCTGCCTGCGGGCCTGCTATACGCTGCAGGGCGATGAGGTTCCCGCTGAGCGCTATCCCGATTTGCCCGGCTATCGGGACTCCCGCCCGGTGCGGGTGGGAAACAATGCCCGCCACCAGGTTCAGTTGAGCATGTATGGCGATATGCTCGCTACCGCGGTGCTGTTTATTAAGGCCGGCCACGTACTCGATCTGGCTACCTCGCGCATGCTGGGGGAGCTGGCTAACTACTGCGCCGATCGGTGGCGACAAAAGGACAGCGGCATCTGGGAGCTGCCGGAGCAACAGCACTATACCCACTCTAAGATGGCCTGTTGGCTGGCGCTGGACAGCGCCATCGCTATGGCGGAGGCCGCCTATCTTGAGCCGACCTGGGTTGGCCGCTGGCAGCGCGAGCGGACGCGCATCAGCGATTGGGTGGAGGAGAACTGCTGGTCAGAGGAAAAGCAGGCCTATCTCTTCTATCCCGGCAGCGAAGGCAAACTGGATGCGGCTCTGACCCTGGTTCACCGATATGGCAACGCTATTGATCCCGGGCGAATGCGGGCCACCTATCGCGCTATCCGGGAAACGCTGGGCCACGGCGGGGAGATGCTCTATCGCTACAGCGGCGTAGAGAAGGAGGAGAGTACCTTTATTGCCTGCTCGTTCTGGATGGTGGAGGCCCTCGCCGCAATGGGGGATACCCGTGCCGCGGGTCAGACAATGGAAGCACTCCTTACCCGCTTCAGTGGATGCGGTAATACGGAGATCTTTAACGAGATGTTTGATGTCCGCAGCGGGGAGTGGCGGGGTAATATGCCGCAGGGATTGAGTCACCTGGCACTGATTTGTGCTGCCCAGGCGCTATCGGATACTTTATAGTGGCTCCCCGAATAGGATGTTAAATAAAGGTAATAGAATGAAAGAGCTGAAAATATCAACGGGGATCATCCGCAACGCCGCCGGGGAGGTCTTCATCACCCAGCGCGCCGCCGATGGCCACATGGCCAACAAGTGGGAGTTTCCCGGCGGTAAAATTGAGGAAGGCGAGTCGCCGGAGATGGCGCTGGCCAGGGAACTGTTCGAAGAGGTGGGGATTTTGCCAGAGTCGGCATTTCTTTTTGATCAGCTTGAATATCAGTTCCCGGACAGGCACATCACTCTGTGGTTCTGGCTGGTAGACAGCTGGCAGGGCGAACCGTTTGGCAAAGAGGGACAGCCCGGGAAATGGGTTGCCCAGCGCGAGCTTAATGCTGATGATTTCCCGCCGGCCAATGCCCCTGTTATCGCGAAGCTGAAGCAGGAACCCTAAGCCCGCTGCGCCCGGCAAGCGGCTGCCGGGCGTCAGGGCCTAATGCTGCTCTTCGCTCCAGTCGTCGCTGTCGGTTAAATCGCCGCTGCTCGGGATACGCTTCTCTTCAGCGGCCCATTCGCCGAGGTCGATAAGCTGGCAGCGCTTGCTGCAGAACGGGCGGAACGGGCTCTGTTCGCCCCAGATAACCGGCTTATTGCAGGTCGGGCAGTTTACGACGGTCATATCGCTCATTATTCATTTCTCCTCAGCAGCAGGCCAGTTCAAAATCCAGGCGTTCAGGTACGGTGCCGTTCTCGCTGTCCAGCGGCAGGAAGCGGATGGCAAAGCGGCTCTTGTGGCCGGAAATCTGCGGGTAGAGCTGAGCATCGAGCGCCAGCCGCAGGCGCAGCAGGTCGGCGTCATCGCCGTTATCCTGGAAAAAGCCGTTCAGACTGGTCTGTTTGCGGAAAATCGCCGAGTTGCGGATGAGATCGAGGATCAGGGTAAGCGTCTGCATCAGCGGCTCAAGGCTTGCCAGCCAGCGCTCAACCTGCGCATCGCGCTGCGCCTGCGGGGAGTGCAGCCAGATGTGCAGCGTCGGCAGATCGAAGCTGCAGCAGCCGCCGGGAATGCTCAGGCGCTGGCGCACCAGGCCAATCAGCCGATCTTCCCGCAGCAGCTGCCCAATGCGCGGTGCCGCCATCAGCATGGTGCCCGTGCTTTTCAGCTGCTGGCGCAAAGCGCCGATACGCTCGCGGTCAACCCCGGGCACGTCGTCCCACTGGTTTAATTTACGCTGCTGGCGCTCCAGCTCTTTCATCAGCTCAGTACGGACCTCACCGCGCTCAAGAACGTCCAGAAGATCCCCGGCGTTGCGAAAAAAGTGCAGGGCGCTGGCGTGATCCCGCACCGGCAAATTGCCGTTCATCTGCTGGACCAGAAACTCAATACGCAGCCAGGTACGCATTTTTTCATTCAGTGGATGTTCAAAGAGAACGTGGGTATGCATTGCGGTTTTCCTGTCAATCTGCCTGTGCCGCCAGCGTCAGATAGCGCTGGTGCAGGCGGGCGACATCCCCGGCGAGAGTATCGGGGGAGCCGTTGTTATCAATTACGTCGTCTGCGACGGCAAGCCGCGCTTCGCGGGTGGCCTGCGCGGCAAGAATATTTTCGGCGTGCTGTCGGCTGACGCCGTCGCGCGCCACGGTGCGCGCCAGCTGGGTCTCTTTACTCACGTCAACCACCAGTACCCGGTCGGCCCGTGTCCAGAGCTTATTCTCCACCAGCAGCGGGACGACCCATAGCACGTAGGCAGAAGTGGCCTGGCGCATCCGGCGCTGAGTCTCCTGCTGAATTTGCGGATGGAGGAGGGCGTTAAGCCACTGCTTTTCTTCCGGCTGTGAGAAGATTTTCTCCCGCAGCCGGCGGCGGTCGAGGCTGCCGTCGGCCAGCAGCATCTGCGGGCCGAAGTGTTCGACAATAGCCCCCAGCGCCGGGGTTCCCGGCTCAACCACTTCCCGGGCAATGATGTCGGCATCAATAACGTTAACCCCGCTGGCGGCAAAGGCGTTGGCAACAGTGCTTTTCCCGCTGCCGATACCGCCGGTTAACGCTACTGTATAGGTCATAAGACTATTTCCTGAAATTATTTTTTAATCAATGCGTTATCGGCGTTATATTTATCCTTTCGCGGATATATGTTAACGCGCCCCTTTACCAGGTAAATTTATGGGATTGTAGCGTAAAAAAAGAGAAAATCGCAGTCTTGCGCAAGGTTGATTACTGCGTATGATAGCGTCACTGGAGTTGTGCCTAGCCCTACTTTGCCTCTAACCCCAGGAATCCGCACATGCGTATTGAAGAAGATCTGAAATTAGGTTTCAAAGACGTTCTTATCCGCCCTAAGCGCTCTACCCTCAAAAGCCGTTCCGAAGTCGAGCTGGAACGCGAATACACCTTTAAACATTCGGGCCTGACGTGGTCTGGCGTTCCCATTATTGCCGCTAACATGGATACCGTGGGCACCTTCGCCATGGCGAAAGCACTGGCGCAGTTCGGGATCCTGACCGCCGTACACAAGCATTACTCCCCGCAAGAGTGGAGCGCTTTTGTCTCTGACGCCGGCCGCGACGTAGTCAGACACGTGATGGTCTCTACCGGTACCTCCGACGCCGATTTCGGGAAAACCCAGCAGATCCTGCGCGACAATCCGGACCTGAACTTTATCTGTATCGACGTCGCCAACGGCTACTCGGAGCACTTCGTACAGTTCGTGGCGAAAGCGCGCGAAACCTGGCCGAACAAAACCATCTGCGCGGGCAACGTGGTGACCGGCGAGATGTGCGAAGAGCTGATCCTCGCCGGTGCCGATATCGTCAAGGTCGGGATTGGCCCCGGCTCGGTCTGCACCACCCGCGTGAAGACCGGCGTCGGCTATCCGCAGCTCTCTGCGGTGATTGAGTGTGCCGATGCGGCCCACGGCCTGGGCGGACAGATCGTCAGCGACGGCGGCTGTACCACGCCGGGCGACGTAGCGAAAGCCTTCGGCGGCGGCGCGGACTTCGTGATGCTCGGCGGTATGCTGGCCGGTCATGAAGAGAGCGGCGGCACCGTCGTGGAAGAGAACGGCGAGAAGTTTATGCTGTTCTACGGCATGAGCTCGGAATCGGCGATGAACCGCCACGTCGGCGGCGTAGCGAAATACCGCGCGGCGGAAGGAAAAACCGTGAAGCTGCCACTGCGCGGCCCGGTAGACAATACCGCCCGCGACATCCTCGGCGGCCTGCGCTCGGCCTGCACCTACGTGGGTGCCGCCCGCCTGAAGGAGCTGACCAAGCGCACCACCTTTATCCGCGTGCAGGAGCAGGAGAACCGCGTGTTCAACAGCCTGTAACGCTCCCCGGCTGGCGCTCTCTGCGCCAGCCGCTTTACCCGCCGCCCAGCGCATCCCCGAGATTGAAAATCGGCAGATACATCGCCACCACCAGCGTACCGATAATCACCCCCGTCACCAATAGCATCACCGGCTCGAGCAGCGAGGCCAGATTGTCCGCCTGCTGATGGGTCTGCTGCGTGTGGTAGTCGGCCAGATTCTCCAGCATATTGTCCAGCGCGCCGGAGGTTTCGCCGGTGCGGACCAGCTGGCGGCACAGCGGCGTGAAGACCGGGCTGGCCTCCAGCGCCTGCCAGATAGTGCTGCCGCGGCTGACGGAGCCGGCTATTTCACCGATGAGCTGCCGCCACCAGGGGCAGGCCAGCGTGCGGGCCACGCTCTCCAGCCCCTGCAGAAAGGGGATCCCGGCGCGCTGGGTCAGCGCCAGCACGGTATAGATCTGGCTCAGCCTCTGTCCGCGGATCAGCCCCGAGATAACCGGCAGCGCCAGCGCTATCTGCGGCCACAGCATCTGCCACCGGCGGTTTTGCCGCAGCAGCGGACGCAATAGCAGGGCGAGAGCGGCGAGCGCTGCCAGCCACGGCCAGCCCTGCCGCACGCCGTCTGAGAAGACCATCACTCCGCGCGTCAGCGCCGGCAGAGGAGCGTTGAAGGTGCGGTAAATGGCGGCAAACTCCGGCAGCACGAAGCCGCTCATCCCGAGCGTCACCAGCAGCGCCAGCGCGAGAATAATCATCGGGTAGCGCAGGGCCTTCTTTACCTTCTGCGCCAGCAGCCGCGCGTCCTCCTGCTGGCGGGCCAGGTGCAGGCAGCACACATCGAGACTGCCGGTGATTTCGCCGGCTTCGATCAGGGTCAGATAGAGCGGCCCGAAGGCCTCCGGCCACTCGCGCAGGGCGTCCGAAAAGGCGCGCCCCCGGGCCAGCTCCCCGGAAAGCCGGGTGAGCAGCGCCTGCCACTGCGGATGCGGGTGCTGGCCGGCGAGCAGCGAAAGGCCATCCGAGAGCGTCAGGCCCGCCTGCAGCAACGTAGCAAGCTGGCGGACCAGCGCCTCGCCGTGCTGACCCTGCCACAGCGCCTTTTTAACCCGGCACCGGCGCAGGGCCAGCGGCACTACGCCGTCGTCCTGCAGGGTAATCAGCGCCCCGGCGCGGCTATCGGCCCAGGTTACGCCCGCGCGCGGCACGCCCTCGGGCGTCATGCCCCGCCAGCGCCACAGCTGCTTAGTCACCGCCCGGCGTTCCCAGCACCCGCAGCAGCTCTTCAACGGTCGTCTGTCCGCGCTCAACGGCCTCGCAGCCGTGCTCAAACAGCGTGGTCATGCCCGAGCCGCGGGCGATGCTATCCAGCGACTCCGGTGGGGCACCGCTGATGATGGCCTGCCGAACGGCGGCATCGACGTCCAGAACCTCAAACAGCGCCAGCCGACCGCTGAATCCGCCGCAGCAGCGCTCGCAGCCGGGCGCTCGCCAAGCGCGGCAGCGGCCGGGGCCAGAGGTTTTCAGGCAGTCCGGCAAATTCGCCGTGCTGCTGCTGGCACCAGGGGCAGAGGCGGCGCACCAGTCGCTGGGCCACCACCATCAGCAGGCCGGAAGAGATCATCCAGCGGGCGATGCCCATCTGCTGCAGCCGGACCAGCGTTTCGCTGGTGGAGTTCGTGTGCAGGGTGGAGAGCACCAGGTGTCCGGTCTGCGCCGCCTTGATGGCGATCTCGGCGGTTTCGGCATCGCGGATCTCGCCCACCATGATGATATCCGGATCCTGGCGCAGCAGCGCCCGCAGCACGCTCTGGAAGGTCAGGCCCGCCCGGACGTTGATCTGCGTCTGATTGATCCCGGCCAGCGGGATCTCGACCGGATCTTCGACGCTGCAGATGTTGACCTCGGGCCTGTTGAGCGCCTGCAGCGCGCTGTAAAGGGAAACGGTTTTGCCGCTGCCGGTAGGGCCGGTGACGAGGATCAATCCCTGCGGCTGCGCCAGGGCGCGGCGGAACGTCTGGAGCTGGTCAGGCAGCAGGCCGAGTTTGCCAATATCCAGCGCCTGCTCGACCTGCTGCAGCACCCGCAGCACCACCTTCTCGCCGCCCCGGCAGGGCAGCGTCGCGATGCGCAGCGACAGCGTGCTGCCGTTAACCTCGACGCTGAACTGCCCGTCCTGCGGCAGGCGCCGTTCGGCGATATCGAGGCTGCCGAGCACTTTTAGCCTGGCAACCAGCGGGGCGCTGATCGTCGCCGGCAGATCAGGGCGCGAATGCAGCACGCCGTCGATCCGCAGCCGGATGCGCAGCGCCTCCGGCGCGGGCTCGATATGGATATCGGACGCGCGCTGCGCCAGCGCCTGCCCGAAGAGCTGATTGAGCAGATCCACCGCATTGCCGCCCTCTTCCCGGGCGGCGGGCAGGTGCGTTTCCTGTACCCGGCGAATGTGCTGCTCCATCCGCTCGCTGTCCCAGCATTCGATATCGATCCGCTTTTGCGTCGCGAAGCGCAGGGCGTCCATCAGCGGCAAGGGCGGGTTGCCCACCACGGCTATTACCAGCTTGTCTTCATCGCTGCTGAGCAGCGCCGCCTGATGGCGCTGGCAGAGCGCGGCGAGTTGAGTTGCGTTCATGGCGGACTCCTTACGGCGACTCAAAGCGGAAGACCTCTTCACAGGTCTGCTTCAGCGCGCCGTCTTCTTCCACCGCGCACAGGCGCTTCCAGCCGGTGACGCCGTCGGCGCTGTGCCAGTTCGGCGTCAGCGTCACGGTCAGGCCGTTGAGGCTCTCCTGGCCGGTCAGGCTGACGATGCCGTTGTCCACGCTCATCGCCGAGACGTAGCGGCTGGTGGCCACCGACGGAATGCCGTGGCCGCCCGCGCTGCAGCCGTCAATGCCGCCGCGCTCGAGGGCGCACAGCTCCACCGCCGTGCGGTAGGGCATAAAGACCTGCAGCATGTCGGTCATCGCCGCTTTGCGCAGGTAGTTCTGATAGGCGGGAATGCCGATGGCGCTGAGGATGGCAATAATGCCTATCACCACCATCAGTTCAATCAGGGTAAATCCGTGTTCTCTGTTCATTGCAGCTCCTTGGTTGACGGAGCCACTCTGGCAGGACGAGGGAGAAGAGGCGACGGCGAAAAGCGAAATCGGGAAGCGACATTCAGCGCGAATTTCGCTGTTGCAGGGAGGTTGCAGCATTTTGCGAAGAGGCCAGAGCCTCTTCGCAAAGGACGATTTACTTAAAGCGCATCGACAGGTCCAGGGCGCGGATATGTTTGGTCAGCGCCCCGACGGAGATAAAATCGACGCCGGTGTCGGCAAATTCGCGGATGGTGTCGAAGGTGACGTTGCCGGAGACCTCCAGCCGCGCCCTGCCGGCGGTGATTTTCACCGCTTTGCGCATCTGCCCGGTGTCGAAGTTATCGAGCATGATGATGTCCGCCCCGGCCTTCAGCGCCTCGTCCAGTTCGTCGAGATTTTCCACTTCCACTTCTACCGGTACATCGGGATGCAGCCAGAAGGCCTTCTCCACGGCGCTGCGCACCGAACCAGAGGCGATGATATGGTTCTCTTTGATAAGGAAGGCATCGGAGAGGCCGAGGCGATGGTTTTCACCGCCGCCGCACAGCACCGCGTACTTGAGGGCGGTGCGCAGGCCGGGCAGGGTCTTACGCGTATCCAGCAGCTGGGTGTTGGTGCCTGCCAGCAGTTCAACATAGCGGCGCACTTCGCTGGCGACGCCGGAGAGCATCTGCACAAAGTTAAGCGCGGTGCGCTCGCCGGTCAGCAGCACCCGGGACGGGCCGCGCAGCTCAAACAGCGGCTGATTGGCGGTGACCGCATCGCCGTCGGCGACGTGCCAGCTCAGAGTCACGTCGTCGCCCGCCAACTGAATAAACACCTCTTCAACCCAGCGCTTGCCGCAGAACACGCCATCTTCGCGGGTGATCACCACGGCGTGGGACTGCGTGTCGGCCGGCAGCAGCTGGGCGGTAATGTCATTATCGGCTTTCACTTCCCCGCCGAGATCCTCGCGCAGGGCGTGGGCCACGTCGGCAGGAATATCAAGGTTAATACGTTCAAGCAGCGCGTCGCGACGGCTTTGCGGATTATAGCGGCGGGGCGGCATGATAAAACTCCAAATGGTAAGGAATGACTTAGAGTAAACATGCTACTCTGAAGCGCTTTTATGCACCATAGGTTCGTCCTCAATTAAGGAGATAGCGCATGCAGTTACAAGGTGGCTGGCTGGAAGACGCGCGCCGCGTGCCTTCCCCGCATCACGATAGTCGCCCCGATGATGAAGCGCCTTCGCTGCTGGTGGTCCATAATATCAGCCTGCCGCCGGGCGAGTTTGGCGGTCCGTGGATTGACGACCTGTTCACCGGCACGCTCAATCCCGATGCGCATCCCTTCTTTGCCGGGATTGTCCATCTGCGGGTTTCGGCCCATTGTCTTATTCGTCGCGACGGCGAAATCGTGCAGTATGTTCCCTTTGATAAGCGCGCCTGGCATGCGGGCGTCTCCTGCTACCAGGGACGCGAGAAGTGTAATGATTTCTCGATTGGCATTGAGCTGGAGGGGACCGACACCCTGGCCTATACCGACGCTCAGTACCGGCAGCTGGCTGCCCTGGCCCGGCTGTTGATATCCCGTTATCCGGCGCTGGCCGATAATATGACGGGCCACAGCGATATCGCCCCGGTCCGTAAGACCGATCCCGGCCCGGCATTTGACTGGGCCCGCTTTCGCGCCCTGGTAACCCCTTCGTCAGATTAAGGAGATGACATGACGCTGTTTACTACGCTGCTGGTGATGATTGCCGAGCGCCTGTTTAAGCTCGGCGAACACTGGCAGCTCGATCACCGCCTTGAGGCGCTGTTTCGCCGGGTGAAGCACTACTCTTTCTCGATGACAATTCTGATGACGCTGCTGGCCATGCTGGTGGTCTATCTTATTCAGCGCGCGCTGGACGGCCTATTGTTCAACGTGCCCCTGCTGCTGATGTGGGTGCTGGTGGGCGTGCTGTGCATGGGGGCGGGAAAAGTGCGGCTGCACTATCACGCCTACCTGAAAGCCGCCTCGCGCAGCGATGCCCACGCCCGCGACGCGATGGCGAGCGAGCTGACGCTGATCCACGGCGTGCCGCCGGACTGCGACGAGGGCGAGTTTTTGCGCGAGCTGCAGAACGCCCTGCTGTGGATCAACTTCCGCTTTTATCTGGCGCCGCTGTTCTGGTTTGTGGTCGGCGGCCCCTACGGGCCGGTGCTGCTGGTGGGCTACGCTTTCCTGCGCGCGTGGCAGTCGTGGCTGGCGCGCTATCAGACGCCGCGCCACCGCCTGCAGTCGGGGATTGACGCTATCCTCCACGTCGTGGACTGGATCCCGGTGCGGCTGGTGGGCGTGGTCTATGCCCTGATTGGCCACGGCGAAAAAGCGCTGCCGGCGTGGTTTGCCTCCCTCGGCGATCGCCACAGCTCGCAGTACCAGGTCCTCAGCCGGCTGGCGCAGTTTTCGCTGGCCCGCGAGCCGCACATGGACAAGGTAGAGACGCCGAAAGCCGCCGTCTCGATGGCCAAGAAGGCGTCTTACGTGGTGGTAGTGATTATGGCGCTGCTGACCATTTACGGGGCGCTGCTGTAACCGTCATCGGCGGGCGGGATGCCAAAATCGGGCATTCCGTCCTCCCGCCAGCGGATCGGCTTTAGCCGGGTATGGCGATTGGGATCGTAGAGCGGATCGCCTTCAATTTCCGTATAGTGCCGGGCGTGATAGACCAGCACATCCTCTCCCTTATCCGTTGTCGTAAAGCTGTTGTGCCCCGGGCCGTACTGGCTGTTTTCGCTGCTGGTGGCGAATACCGGCTGCGGTGATTTATGCCAGTTGCCGATCTCCAGCGGGTCTGCCTGCACATCGATCCACAGCAGTCCCATACAGTAGTTTTCATCCGTGGCGCTGGCGGAGTAGCTGACAAAAAGCCGGTTACCGTGCCTGAGCGCCGCCGGGCCTTCATTGACCCGAAATCCCCGGCACTCCCAGTCAAACTCGGGGCGGCTGAGCATGACGGGATTGCCCTTGATGGTCCACGGATTTTCCAGCTCCGCAAGATAGAGATTCGAGTTCCCGGCGATATCCGGCGCCTTCTGCGCCCACAGATACCACTGCCTGCCCTGATGGTGGAAGCTGGTGGCGTCGAGGGCGAAAGTATCAAACGGCGTTTTTACCTGCCCCTTCTCCTGCCACCGTCCGCTGAGCGGGTCGGCATCATCGCAGACCAGGGCAAACATCCGGTGCTGGAACATGCCCTGCGCGTCGAGCGCGCGGGTGTGGGCGGCGGCAAACCAGATGACCCACTGGCCGTTTATAACGTGCAGCTCGGGCGCCCAGATGAGTTCGCTCATCGGCCCGCTGTCCGGCTTGCGCCAGATGACCACCGGCGTCGCGTCGCGAAGCCCTTCAAGGGTGGCGGCCCGGCGCAGTTCGAGCCGGTCATATTCCGGCACTGAGGCGATAAAGTAGTAGCTGCCGCCGTGGCGCAGGATAAACGGATCGGCGCGCTGTTCAATAAAGGGATTGGGCCATTGGCTCATGAGACTTTCCTTACCAGTGTATTCTGTTGCTGAACGTCATTAAGCTCGCGGTAGTTCTGGCGCCGCGTCGCCAGATCCGCCTGTATCTGTTTCATCATTTCGCGATCGACTTTCAGCAGGCGCACCACGCCTGCGGTGAGCAGATAGCCGATGCCGGGGATCACGCTAAACAGCAGCACGATGCCGTTGAGCGCGCTGGTGCTCTGCGTTTTTGCGCCCGCGTCGTAACCGTACCAGGAGAGCAAGAAGCCCACCATGGCGCCGGCGACGGCGAGGCCCACTTTGAGAAAAAAGAGGTTGCCGGAGAAGCTAATGCCGGTGATGCGCTTGCCGGTCTTCCATTCGCCGTAGTCGTCCACGTCCGCCATCAGAGACCAGTGCAGCGGAGAGGGGATCTGGTGCAGGATGTTGAGCAGGAAGTAGAGCACCATAATCAGCAGCGTTGCCTGCGGATCGAAGAAATAAAAGGCGCAGGAGAAGATTGCCAGCGCGATATTGGTCCAGAAGAAAACCTGCAGCTTGCACCAGCGGTCGGTGAGGACTTTCGCCAGCATACTGCCGATCATCATCCCGATAACGCCGAGACTGATAAACAGCGTGGCGAAGTGGGTGCTCTGCTGCATGACCCAGGTAACGTAGTACATGGTGGCCGCCATGCGGATAAAGCCCGGGCAGACGTTGCTCAGCGTCAGCAGCAGAATGCGCACCCACTGATCGTTCTTCCATACGTCTTTCAGATCCCGCTTCAGCTCATCGTTACTCTGCACCGCCGGGCGCACGCGCTCGCGCACGGTCGCAAAGCAGAACAAAAACATGCACATGCCGATAAACGCCAGAACCGTCATCGCCAGCTGATAGCCTTTAGCCTTATCACCGCCGCCGAACCACTCCACCATCGGCAGCAGCGTCAGTGAGAGCAGCAGGGTGGCAATGCCGACCAGCACAAAGCGATATGACTGGCAGGCAACGCGCTCCTGCGGGTCGTTGGTGATGACGCTGCCCAGCGAGCAGTAGGGAATATTGATCGCCGTATAGGTTACCGAAAGCAGGAAATAGGTGACGAAGGCATAGATAACCTTGCTGCTGTAGCCCCACTCGGGGGTGGTGAACATCAGCACGCTGAACAGGGCGTAGGGGAAGGCAATCCACAGCAGCCAGGGGCGAAAGCGGCCATACTTGCTGCGCGTGCGATCCGCAAGGGCGCCCATAATCGGGTCGGTGACGGCATCAATGACCCGGACCGAGAGCAGCAATATGCCCACCAGTGCCGGAGCCAGGCCGAAGATATCGGTATAGAAGTAGTTAACAAACAGCATGATGGCGCCGAAAATGATGTTACATCCGGCATCGCCCATGCCGTAACCTATTTTCTCTTTGACGGATAATTTTGCATTTTCCACTGACAGCACTCCTTACAGGTATGGCAAGGATTATTGGCCGTCAGGGGCGATAAAGCGTTGCAGGATTGCGGTGTCGATATGGAGAAAATGGCTACAGCACCTAAAGTGTGAAGCCTGTAACAGGCGCGGTGTGGCTGAGGATCCCTGCGCCCGGACGGGCGCAGGGAAGAGGGGGTCAGGCATTCACCGCCCTGGCGTTCTTCTGCTTCAGCAGATAGCCGATGCCCAGCAGCACCAGCCAGACCGGGATCAGGTAAACGGAAATCTCCATTCCCGGGGTCATCAGCATGATGGTCAGTACCGCCACCACGGTCAGCAGGCAGAGCACGTTGCCGAGCGGATAGAGCAGGGCCGGGAAGCGCGTCTTCACGCCCTGGCGCTGTTTAGCGCGCCTGAACAGGATGTGCGAGATGCTGATCATCGCCCAGTTAATGACCAGAGCAGAGACCACCAGCGCCATCAGCAGACTGAAGGCCGATTCCGGCGCCAGATAGTTAATCAGCACGCCGAGCGCGGTGAAGATGGCGGAGACGATGATGGTATTCACCGGCACGCCGCGCTTGTCCACTTTCGCCAGCGCCTTTGGCGCGTTGCCCTGCTGAGCCAGGCCGAACAGCATCCGGCTGTTGCAGTAGACGCAGCTGTTGTAGACCGACAGCGCGGCGGTGAGCACCACGATGTTCAGCGCGTTGGCAACGAAGGTGTCGCCCAGTTCATGGAAGATCAGCACGAACGGGCTGGTATCGGCGGTGACGCGGGTCCACGGCAGCAGCGAGAGCAGAATAGCCAGCGAACCGATATAGAAGATCAGGATGCGGTAGATAACCTGGTTGGTGGCTTTCGGAATGCTCTTCTCCGGATCGGCGGCTTCGGCGGCGGTAATGCCCACCAGCTCCAGCCCGCCGAACGAGAACATAATGATCGCCATCATCATCACCAGGCCGTTAATGCCGTGCGGCAGGAAGCCTCCCTGTTCCCACAGGTTGCGTACGGTGGCCTGCGGGCCGCCGTGGCCGCTGAACAGCAGCCAGGCGCCGAAGACGATCATCGCCACCACCGCAAACACCTTGATGATGGCAAACCAGAACTCCAGCTCGCCGAATACCTTGACGTTGGTCAGGTTGACGGCGTTGATCACCACGAAGAATACGGCCGCGGAGGCCCAGGTCGGGATCTCGGGATACCAGAACTGGATATATTTGCCGACGGCGGTCAGTTCCGCCATGGCGACCAGCACGTAGAGCACCCAGTAGTTCCAGCCGGAGACGAAGCCGGCGAAGTTGCCCCAGTACTTATAGGCAAAGTGGCTGAACGAGCCGGCTACCGGCTCCTCAACCACCATTTCGCCCAGCTGGCGCATGATCAGAAATGCAATGAATCCGGCAATGGCATAGCCGAGGATGATCCCCGGGCCTGCGGACTGGATAACGGAGGCGCTGCCCAGAAACAGCCCCGTGCCGATGGCTCCACCCAGCGCAATCAGCTGGATATGGCGGTTTTTGAGGCCGCGCTTCAGCTGTTCGCCGTGCTGTTGACCTTCCATTCTAAACCTCGTGAGTGATTGTTTTTTATACGTATTCAGATGGCGTGTGTAATTGTGATCTGCCGCTTTCTGTACATTATTTTTTACGGTTAGCATCTCCTAAAATGCCAGGTGATGCTTCCTTAGCTGGAAGAATAGTGGTAAGCGGCGGCGAATGCACCTGCTTTATGAAGGGGAGATGACGAAGTGGGTAAAAAGAGAGCAAAAGAGAAAAATACGCCCCGGCTGGCGGGGGTAAATGCGTCTGAGTTTCATTAACTCTATGAATAGACAACATCTTTTTTGTCAGTGAATCGGTTCAGGTCTCTTTTAATGTTTCAAAAAGGTTAATTCAACTTCGCCGCAGGTAGCGTTTACATTTTTTCAACGTTGCGTTACTGAAAATCTCAGTGTGTAAGGTTGTTAAAATATGCCCGCTTTCCTGATTTCAATCAAAACCTGTATGGACATAAGGTGAATACTTTGTTACTTTACCGTCAAGAACGATGAATTGGTAAGACCAATTGACTCCGGGTAAATGGCTTAAGACAGGGAACCATGGCTTACAGCAAAATCCGCCAACCTAAATTGTCCGATGTGATTGAGCAGCAGCTGGAGTTTTTAATTCTTGAGGGGACGCTGCGCCCCGGTGAAAAACTTCCGCCTGAACGCGAGCTGGCCAAACAGTTCGACGTTTCTCGTCCCTCCCTGCGCGAGGCCATTCAGCGCCTTGAAGCAAAGGGCCTTCTGCTCCGTCGCCAGGGCGGCGGCACCTTTGTCCAGAGTAGCCTGTGGCAGAGCTTCAGCGATCCGCTGGTCGAACTGCTCTCCGATCATCCTGAATCCCAGTTTGATTTACTGGAAACCCGCCATGCGCTTGAGGGCATTGCCGCTTACTACGCCGCGCTGCGCAGCACCGAAGAAGATCGCGACCGCATCCGCGAACTGCACCGGGCGATAGAGGTCGCGCAGCAGTCCGGCGATCTCGACGCCGAGTCCAGCGCCGTGCTTCAGTATCAAATTGCCGTCACCGAAGCGGCGCACAATGTTGTGCTGCTGCATCTGTTACGCTGCATGGAGCCCATGCTGGCTCAGAACGTTCGACAGAATTTTGAATTGCTGTATGCCCGCCGGGAGATGCTCCCGTTGGTCAGCAGCCATCGCACCCGAGTATTCGAGGCGATAATGGCCAGAGAGCCGGAGCAGGCGCGTGAAGCCTCGCATCGGCACCTGGCCTTCATTGAGGAAATCTTGCTGGACCGCAGCCGGGAGCAGAGTCGCCGAGACCGTGCCCTGCGCCGCCTACAGCAACGAAAGGACTAGTATTTAAGCGCCAGACACCAACCCCGAGTCCTTAAGACGACGGGATTAGAGCGCGGCAACTAACGCAGAACCTGTCTTATTGAGCTTTCAGCCGAGAACTCAATGGGACAGGTTCCAGACCCAATCAACGATTAGATAGATAAGGAATACCCCCATGTCAGAACGTCTACAGAATGACGTGGATCCGATCGAAACTCGCGACTGGCTACAGGCGATCGAATCGGTCATCCGTGAAGAAGGTGTTGAGCGTGCTCAGTATCTGATTGATCAGCTGCTGTCTGAGGCCCGCAAAGGCGGCGTACAGGTAGCCGCTGGCGCCGGGGCAAGCAACTATATAAATACCATTGCCGTTGAAGATGAGCCGGAGTATCCGGGCAATCTGGATCTGGAGCGCCGCATCCGCTCTGCCATTCGCTGGAACGCCATCATGGCGGTGCTGCGTGCCTCCAAGAAAGATCTGGAGCTGGGCGGCCACATGGCGTCCTTCCAGTCTTCTGCGACCATCTACGAAGTGTGCTTTAACCACTTCTTCCGCGCCCGCACCGAGAAAGACGGCGGCGATCTGGTTTACTTCCAGGGCCACATCTCTCCGGGCGTATACGCGCGCGCCTTCCTCGAAGGCCGCCTGACCGAAGAGCAGATGAACAACTTCCGTCAGGAAGTGCACGGCAACGGTCTCTCCTCCTATCCGCATCCGAAGCTGATGCCGGAATTCTGGCAGTTCCCGACCGTTTCCATGGGCCTTGGCCCGATCGGCGCTATCTATCAGGCTAAATTCCTCAAATATCTGGAACACCGCGGCCTGAAAGACACCTCCCAGCAGACCGTCTACGCCTTCCTCGGCGACGGCGAGATGGACGAGCCGGAATCTAAAGGCGCCATCACCATCGCGGCGCGCGAGAAGCTGGACAACCTCTGCTTCATCATCAACTGTAACCTGCAGCGCCTCGACGGCCCGGTGACCGGCAACGGCAAAATCATCAACGAGCTGGAAGGTATCTTCAGCGGCGCCGGCTGGAACGTGGTCAAAGTGATGTGGGGCGGACGCTGGGATGAGCTGCTGCGTAAAGACACCAGCGGCAAGCTGATCCAGCTGATGAACGAAACCGTCGACGGCGACTACCAGACCTTCAAATCGAAAGACGGCGCCTACGTGCGCGAGCACTTCTTCGGTAAATATCCGGAAACTGCCGCACTGGTTGCCGACTGGAGCGACGATCAGATTTGGGCCCTGAACCGCGGCGGCCACGATCCGAAGAAAATCTACGCTGCACTGAAAAATGCGCAGGAGACTAAAGGCAAAGCGACCGTTATCCTGGCCCACACCATCAAGGGCTACGGCATGGGCGACACCGCCGAAGGTAAAAACATCGCCCACCAGGTGAAGAAGATGAACATGGACGGCGTTCGCTACGTCCGCGATCGCTTCAGCGTGCCGGTGAAAGATGAAGAGCTGGAAAAACTGCCGTACGTCACCTTCCCGGAAGGTTCCGACGAGTACAAATACCTGCACGGCCAGCGCGAGAAGCTGAACGGCTACCTGCCGACCCGTCAGACCCACTTCACTGAGAAGCTGGATCTGCCGACGATGGAAGACTTCGCGCCGCTGCTGGAAGAGCAGAACAAAGAGATCTCCACCACCATCGCCTTCGTTCGCGCCCTGAACGTCATGCTGAAGAACAAGTCGATCAAAGATCGCCTGGTGCCGATCATCGCCGATGAAGCGCGTACCTTCGGTATGGAAGGCCTGTTCCGTCAGATCGGTATCTACAGCCCGAACGGCCAGCAGTACACCCCGCAGGACCGCGAGCAGGTAGCGTACTACAAAGAAGACGAGAAAGGTCAGATCCTGCAGGAAGGTATCAACGAGCTGGGCGCAGGCGCATCCTGGCTGGCCGCTGCTACCTCCTACAGCACCAACAACCTGCCGATGATCCCGTTCTACATCTACTACTCGATGTTCGGCTTCCAGCGTATCGGCGATCTGTGCTGGGCCGCTGGCGACCAGCAGGCGCGCGGCTTCCTGATCGGCGGTACCTCCGGTCGTACCACCCTCAACGGTGAAGGTCTGCAGCACGAAGACGGTCACAGCCACATTCAGTCGCTGACCATCCCGAACTGCATCTCCTACGATCCGGCCTACGCTTATGAAGTGGCGGTGATCATGCACGACGGCCTGGTGCGCATGTACGGCGAGAAGCAGGAGAACGTGTACTACTACATCACGACCCTGAACGAAAACTACCACATGCCGGCGATGCCGGAAGGCGCCGAGGAAGGTATCCGCAAAGGTATCTACAAACTCGACACCCTCGAAGGCAGCAAAGGCAAGGTTCAGCTGCTGGGCTCCGGCTCTATCCTGCGCCACGTTCGCGAAGCCGCCGAAATCCTCTCCAAAGAGTACGGCGTTGGTTCCGACGTTTACAGCGTGACTTCCTTCACCGAGCTTGCCCGCGACGGCCAGGACTGCGAGCGCTGGAACATGCTGCACCCGCTGGAAACCCCGCGCGTACCGTATATCGCTCAGGTGATGAACGACGCGCCGGCGGTGGCCTCCACCGACTACATGAAACTGTTCGCTGAGCAGGTTCGCACCTACGTACCGGCGGACGACTACCGCGTGCTGGGTACCGACGGCTTCGGTCGTTCCGACAGCCGCGAGAACCTGCGTCACCACTTCGAAGTCGATGCTTCCTATGTGGTGGTAGCGGCCCTGGGCGAACTGGCTAAACGTGGCGAAATCGATAAGAAAGTGGTTGCCGACGCAATCAGCAAATTCAACATCGATGCAGATAAAGTTAACCCGCGTCTGGCGTAAGAGGTAAAAGAACAATGGCTATCGAAATCAATGTACCGGACATCGGCGCGGACGAAGTTGAAGTCACCGAGATCCTGGTCAAAGTCGGCGACAAGGTTGAAGCCGAACAGTCGCTGATCACCGTCGAAGGCGACAAGGCCTCGATGGAAGTTCCGTCTCCGCAGGCGGGCGTGGTGAAAGAGATCAAAGTCTCCGTCGGCGACAAAGTGGAAACCGGCAAACTGATCATGATTTTCGATTCCGCCGATGGCGCTGCTGACGCAGCGCCTGCTAAGGCAGAAGAGAAGAAAGAAGCGGCCCCGGCTGCGGCACCCGCCGCTGCGGCGGCGAAAGACGTGCACGTACCGGACATCGGCGGCGACGAAGTGGAAGTCACCGAGATCCTGGTGAAAGTCGGCGACACCGTGACCGCAGAGCAGTCGCTGATCACCGTGGAAGGCGACAAAGCCTCGATGGAAGTCCCGGCACCGTTCGCGGGCACCGTGAAAGAGATCAAAGTGAACACCGGCGACAAAGTCTCTACTGGTTCACTGATCATGGTCTTTGAAGTGGCTGGCGCCGAAGGCGCTGCTGCGCCGGCGAAAGCCGAAGCGGCACCGGCTGCTGCTGCCCCGGCAGCGGCCTCCGGCCCGAAAGACGTTAACGTACCGGACATCGGCGGCGACGAAGTGGAGGTCACCGAAGTGCTGGTGAAAGTCGGCGACAAAGTGACCGCCGAGCAGTCGCTGATCACCGTAGAGGGCGATAAAGCCTCGATGGAAGTCCCGGCGCCGTTCGCGGGCACCGTTAAAGAGCTGAAAGTTAACGTCGGCGATAAGGTGAAAACCGGTTCGCTGATTATGGTCTTCGAGGTGGAAGGCGCCGCGCCTGCCGCGGCCGCTCCGGCGAAGCAGGAAGCGGCGGCTCCGGCCGCGAAAGCCGAAAAACCGGCCGCTGCGCCGGCTGCCAAAGCCGAAGGCAAGTCAGAGTTCGCTGAGAATGACGCCTACGTTCACGCCACCCCGCTGATCCGCCGCCTGGCGCGCGAATTCGGCGTTAACCTGGCGAAAGTGAAGGGCACCGGTCGTAAGGGCCGCATCCTGCGCGAAGACGTTCAGGCCTACGTCAAAGACGCCATCAAGCGTGCGGAAGCCGCGCCTGCTGCCGCCGGCGGCGGTCTGCCGGGCATGCTGCCGTGGCCGAAAGTGGACTTCAGCAAGTTTGGCGAAATCGAAGAAGTCGAGCTGGGCCGCATCCAGAAAATCTCAGGTGCCAACCTGAGCCGCAACTGGGTGATGATCCCGCACGTTACCCACTTCGACAAAACCGACATCACCGATCTGGAAGCGTTCCGCAAGCAGCAGAACGCCGAAGCCGAGAAGCGCAAGCTGGACGTGAAGTACACGCCTGTCGTGTTCATCATGAAGGCCGTCGCCGCTGCTCTTGAGCAGATGCCGCGCTTCAACAGCTCCCTGTCGGAAGACGGCCAGCGCCTGACCCTGAAGAAGTACATCAACATCGGCGTGGCGGTCGATACGCCGAACGGCCTGGTGGTTCCGGTCTTCAAGGACGTGAACAAGAAGAGCGTCACCGAGCTGTCCCGCGAGCTGACCACCATCTCCAAAAAAGCGCGCGACGGTAAGCTGACCGCGGGTGAAATGCAGGGCGGCTGCTTCACCATCTCCAGCATCGGCGGCCTGGGTACCACCCACTTTGCGCCGATCGTCAACGCACCGGAAGTGGCTATCCTCGGCGTCTCCAAATCGGCGATGGAGCCGGTGTGGAACGGCAAGGAGTTTGTGCCGCGTCTGATGATGCCGATTTCGCTCTCCTTCGACCACCGCGTGATCGACGGTGCTGATGGTGCCCGCTTTATCACCATCATCAACAACATGCTGAGCGACATTCGCCGCCTGGTGATGTAAGCGAAAAGCCGGCCCTGCGGCCGGCTTTTTTCTGATAATCTCACGCTAATTGTGAGGTTATTGGCGAAAGCGACAATTCGGGAGCCGTTTGTTGTTTCAAAATTGTTAACAATTTTGTAAAATACGAGCGGATAGAACGTCCCGGTGGCGATGGGCGTTACAAGACCAGGGATCACCGGAAATAAATTACAGAGGTCATGATGAGTACTGAAATCAAAACTCAGGTCGTCGTACTTGGGGCAGGCCCGGCGGGCTACTCGGCCGCCTTCCGTTGCGCTGATTTAGGTCTGGAAACCGTAATCGTAGAACGTTACAACACCCTTGGCGGTGTGTGTCTCAACGTTGGCTGTATCCCTTCTAAAGCGCTGCTGCACGTAGCGAAAGTTATCGAAGAAGCGAAGGCGCTGGCCGAGCACGGCATCGTTTTCGGCGAGCCGAAAACCGATATCGACAAAATTCGTACCTGGAAAGAGAAAGTGATCACCCAGCTGACCGGCGGTCTGGCCGGCATGGCGAAGGGCCGCAAGGTCAAAGTGGTCAACGGTCTGGGTAAATTCACCGGCGCCAACACGCTGGAAGTGGAAGGTGAAAACGGCAAAACCGTGATCAACTTCGACAATGCCATCATCGCGGCGGGCTCCCGTCCGATCCAGCTGCCGTTCATCCCGCATGACGACCCGCGCGTGTGGGACTCCACCGACGCTCTGGAACTGAAAGAAGTACCGAAGCGCCTGCTGGTCATGGGTGGCGGCATCATCGGCCTGGAGATGGGTACCGTGTACCACGCGCTGGGTTCAGAGATCGACGTGGTCGAGATGTTCGACCAGGTGATCCCGGCGGCCGACAAAGACGTGGTGAAAGTCTTCACCAAGCGCATCAGCAAGCAGTTCAACCTGATGCTGGAGACCAAGGTCACCGCCGTTGAAGCCAAAGAAGACGGTATCTACGTTTCGATGGAAGGGAAAAAAGCCCCGGCGGAAGCGCAGCGCTATGACGCGGTGCTGGTGGCCATCGGCCGCGTACCGAACGGTAAAAACCTCGACGCCGGTAAAGCGGGCGTGGAAGTGGACGACCGCGGCTTTATCCGCGTTGATAAGCAGCTGCGCACCAACGTGCCGCACATCTTCGCTATCGGCGACATCGTCGGTCAGCCGATGCTGGCGCACAAAGGCGTGCATGAAGGCCACGTTGCCGCTGAAGTTATCGCCGGTAAGAAGCACTACTTCGATCCGAAGGTTATCCCGTCCATCGCCTATACCGAGCCAGAGGTTGCGTGGGTTGGCCTGACCGAGAAAGAAGCCAAAGAGAAGGGCATCAGCTACGAAACCGCCACCTTCCCGTGGGCGGCATCCGGCCGCGCGATCGCTTCCGACTGCGCTGACGGCATGACCAAGCTGATTTTCGATAAAGAGTCCCACCGCGTGATCGGCGGCGCGATTGTCGGCACCAACGGCGGCGAGCTGCTGGGTGAAATCGGCCTGGCCATCGAAATGGGCTGCGATGCTGAAGACATCGCCCTGACTATCCACGCGCACCCGACTCTGCACGAGTCCGTGGGCCTGGCGGCGGAAGTCTACGAAGGCAGCATCACCGACCTGCCGAACCCGAAGGCGAAGAAGAAGTAATTCTCCGCTAACCGGCTGAAAAAAATCCGCAACCGCTCAGGCGCTTGCGGATTTTTGTTTTATCCAGTCGACAAAATGTCTGAGCGGTGCCGGGAGATAGTTCCTGTTCGGGTAGTAGAGCCAGAAGCCCTCCCGGGCCTGGGTAAACGGCACCAGGATCTCGACCAGCGCGCCGTTTACCAGCGCTTCTGCCACCGCCTGCTGATGCAAAAACGCGATTCCCAGCCCGGCGCAGGCCGCCTGTAAAATGCGCTCGTTGTTGTCCAGCACCAGCGTTCCCCTGACCGCCACCTCCAGCCTGCGTTCGTCCTGCCAGAACTCCCAGCGGTAGCGGCGCCCGCTGGGAAAGCGGCGCTCAATGCAGGAAAAGTTCAGCAGCGCATCCGGCGTCTGCGGGGTGCCGAAGCGGGCAATAAAGTCCGGGCTGGCGACCGCCAGCGTTCGCATCGGCCGACCGAACGGCACCGCCACCATATCCTGCGCCAGCACGTCGCCGTAGCGTACGCCGGCGTCGAAACCCGAAGCCACAATATCCACCAGCGCGTCGCTGCTTTCTATCTCCAGGGTTATCTCCGGGTAACGCTGGAGAAAAGGCAGTATCAGCGATTCAAAGTAGAGCGCCTCCGCCGAGCGGGGCATGCTGATGCGCAGCGTTCCCCGCGGATCGCTGCGCCAGTCGTTAAGCTCATCCACGGCCTGCGAAAGGTCGGCCAGCGCAGGCCCGATGCGCTGCAAAAAGCGCTCGCCGGCCTCGGTCAGCGCCACTTTACGGGTGGTGCGCTGCAGCAGGCGCACGCCCAGCCGCTCTTCGAAATGGCGCATGGCGTGGCTGAGGGCGGAAGGCGTAACGTTACGCGCCTGCGCCGCTTTGCGAAAACTCAGATGCTGCGCAATGGCGGCGAACATCTCCAGCTCCTGCATTGACGCGCGGTATGTGTTCATTGGTGAAAATTCCTCATTAAACTGGCGAGAAGTGCGCAATTGTTGGCGCGATTGATGAGGTTTATAACATAAATATTCATCACGAAGAGGGTACAGCAATGCAACAACGTCAATTAGGCAGTCAGGGATTAACGGTATCGGCGCTGGGTCTGGGCTGCATGGGTATGAGCTTTGGCTACGGTCAGAACGACGAGCGCCAGTCGCTCAATACCCTGGCGCGGGCCTTTGAACTGGGGATTAACTTCCTCGACACTGCCGAGGTCTACGGCCCTTATACCAACGAAGCGCTGGTGGCGAAGGCGATTAAGGGCCGCAGCGATATAAAAGTGGCGACTAAATTCGGCTTCCGCATCAGCGAGCAGGGCGAGGGCAGGGCGCGGATGACCGGGGCCAACAGCGATCCGGCGCACATCCGCCGCGCCGTTGAGGGCTCCCTGCAGCGACTGGGCGTCGAGACGATTGAACTGCTCTATCAGCACCGTCCTGACCCGGCGGTGCCCGTTGAGGATGTGGTCGGCACGATGGCCGACCTGGTGCGGGAAGGTAAAGTGAAATACCTCGGCCTGTCGGAAGTGTCCTCGGCCACCCTGCGCCGCGCCCAGGCGGTGCATCCCATCTCAGCGCTGCAGAGTGAATATTCTCTCTGGTCGCGGGATCCGGAGTGGGACATCCTCGCCACCTGCCGCGAGCTGAACATCGGCTTCGTACCGTACAGCCCGCTGGGGCGCGGTTTCCTCACCGGCAAGTTTCCGGCGGCGGATACTCTCGCAGCAGACGATTTCCGCCGCACGCTGCCGCGCTTTCAACTGGACGCGCAGGCCCACAACCAGAGGCTGGTAGATCGGTTGACGGCTATGGCCGACGGCTACGGCGCGACCGCTGCCCAGCTGGCGCTGGCCTGGGTGCTGGCGAAAGGTGATTTTATCGTGCCGATCCCGGGTGCCAGTAAAATCGCCCACCTGGAGCAGAACTGCGCCAGCGCGTCGCTGGCCCTGCGCGGAGAAGATATTGCCGCACTGGATGCTCTGTTCAGCCCGCAGAACGTGCAGGGCGAGCGCTATAACGACAGCGAGTTTGTGATGGTTGAGAGGTGAAGGATTCCTTCAGGTGATATAAAGCAGGCCACTCGGCCTGCTTTTGGGACCGCTAACCCACTCTTAACGATTCAGCAAATTATTTTATGTTGCTTTTTTGTAAACACATTAACACTGTGTCAAATACCTGCTATCCTGCCCATCGCGGTATCGGGCATTTACCCTACAAACTGCTGTCTCACAGGAGCGTGAAGAGAAAGCCGCCGGCCGCGTATGACAATGAGAGCGAGGAGAACCGTCGTGCTAGAAGAATACCGTAAGCACGTAGCTGAACGTGCCGCCGAGGGGATTGTACCCAAACCTTTAGATGCAACCCAAATGGCCGGGCTCGTAGAGCTGCTGAAAAATCCGCCGGCAGGCGAAGAAGAGTTCCTGTTAGATCTATTGATTAACCGTGTCCCCCCAGGCGTTGATGAAGCCGCCTACGTTAAAGCCGGATTCCTTGCCGCTGTCGCCAAAGGCGAAGCAACCTCCCCGCTGGTCACTCCTGAAAAAGCCGTTGAACTGCTGGGTACCATGCAGGGTGGCTACAATATTCATCCGCTGATTGATGCGCTGGACGACGACAAGCTGGCGCCGATTGCCGCGAAGGCCCTGTCCCACACGCTGCTGATGTTCGACAGCTTCTACGACGTTGAAGAAAAAGCCAAAGCGGGCAATGCCTACGCGAAGCAGGTGATGCAGTCCTGGGCCGACGCCGAGTGGTTCCAGACCCGCCCGCCGCTGGCTGAAAAAATTACCGTTACCGTTTTCAAAGTTACCGGTGAAACCAACACCGATGACCTCTCTCCGGCCCCTGACGCCTGGTCCCGCCCGGATATTCCGCTGCACGCGCTGGCGATGCTGAAAATCGCCCGCGACGGCATCGAGCCGGATCAGCCGGGCAGCGTGGGTCCGATCAAGCAGATCGAAGCCCTGCAGGCGAAAGGCTTCCCGCTGGCCTACGTCGGCGACGTGGTTGGTACCGGCTCCTCCCGTAAGTCCGCCACCAACTCGGTGCTGTGGTTTATGGGCGACGATATCCCGCACGTGCCGAACAAGCGCGGCGGCGGCCTGGTGCTGGGCGGCAAAATCGCGCCGATCTTCTTCAACACCATGGAAGATGCCGGCGCCCTGCCGATCGAAGTTGACGTCTCCGACCTCAACATGGGCGACGTTATCGACGTCTATCCGTTCAAGGGCGAAGTGCGCAACCACGAAACCGGCGAGCTGCTGGCCAGCTTTGAGCTGAAAACCGACGTGCTGATCGACGAAGTGCGCGCTGGCGGCCGTATTCCGCTGATCATCGGCCGCGGCCTGACCACCAAAGCCCGCGAATCGCTGGGCCTGCCGCACAGCGACGTCTTCCGCAAAGCGAAAGATGTTGCTCAGAGCACCCGCGGCTACTCGCTGGCGCAGAAGATGGTGGGCCGCGCCTGCGGCGTGGACGGCATTCGTCCGGGCGCCTACTGCGAACCGAAGATGACCTCCGTCGGCTCGCAGGACACCACCGGCCCGATGACCCGCGACGAGCTGAAAGATCTGGCCTGTCTGGGCTTCTCGGCTGACCTGGTGATGCAGTCCTTCTGCCACACCGCTGCCTATCCGAAGCCGGTTGACGTTACTACGCACCACACGCTGCCGGACTTTATCATGAACCGCGGCGGCGTCTCCCTGCGTCCGGGCGACGGCATCATCCACTCCTGGCTGAACCGTATGCTGCTGCCGGATACCGTCGGCACCGGCGGCGATTCCCACACCCGCTTCCCGATCGGCATCTCCTTCCCGGCGGGCTCCGGCCTGGTGGCCTTTGCCGCCGCCACCGGCGTAATGCCGCTGGATATGCCGGAATCGGTGCTGGTGCGCTTCAAGGGTAAAATGCAGCCGGGCATTACCCTGCGCGATCTGGTGCACGCTATCCCGCTGTACGCCATCAAGCAGGGCCTGCTGACCGTTGAGAAGAAGGGCAAGAAAAACATCTTCTCCGGCCGCATTCTGGAAATCGAAGGTCTGCCGGATCTGAAAGTGGAGCAGGCGTTTGAACTGTCCGATGCCTCTGCCGAGCGTTCCGCCGCGGGCTGTACCATCAAGCTGGATAAAGCGCCAATCATTGAATACCTGAACTCCAACATCGTCCTGCTGAAGTGGATGATTGCCGAAGGCTATGGCGACCGCCGTACCCTGGAGCGCCGGGTTGAAGGCATGGAGAAATGGTTGGCGGATCCGCAGCTGCTGGAAGCCGACGCCGACGCAGAGTACGCGGCGGTGATCGACATCGATCTGGCGGAGATCAAAGAGCCTATCCTCTGCGCGCCGAACGATCCGGACGACGCCCGCCTGCTCTCCGACGTACAGGGCAGCAAGATTGATGAAGTGTTCATCGGTTCCTGCATGACCAACATCGGCCACTTCCGCGCCGCCGGTAAGCTGCTGGACGCCCACAAGGGACAGCTGCCGACCCGCCTGTGGGTTGCGCCGCCGACGAAGATGGACGCCGCCCAGCTCACCGAAGAGGGCTACTACAGCGTCTTCGGCAAGAGCGGCGCGCGCGTTGAGATCCCGGGCTGCTCCCTGTGCATGGGTAACCAGGCGCGCGTGGCGGACGGTGCGACGGTGGTCTCCACCTCGACCCGTAACTTCCCGAACCGTCTCGGTAACGGCGCCAACGTCTATCTGGCCTCCGCGGAGCTGGCGGCAGTAGCGGCCCTGCTCGGCAAGCTGCCGACGCCGGAAGAGTACCTGGCCTACGCCTCGAAAGTGGATGAGAGCGCGGCGGATACCTACCGCTATCTGAACTTCGATCGGCTCTCTGAGTATACCGAGAAAGCCGACAGCGTAATCTTCCAGACCGCAGTGTAGTTTTTCACTTCACCCTGACCCTCTCCCCGCCGGGAGAGGGTTATTCGACATACCCCCGTTTTTATTCCCCTCCTCAGCTGCGATAATAAAGACATCGGCTTTATTGAGGGCAACATCATGGATTACGAATTTCTGCGCGACGTCACCGGCGCGGTGAAGGTGCGCATGTCGATGGATCACGAGGCCGTAGGCCACTGGTTCAATGAAGAGGTTAAAGACAACCTTCCGCTGCTCGACGAAGTGGAGCAGGCGGCGCAGACCGTGAAGGGCACCGAACGCTCCTGGCAGCGGGTCGGCCACGAATATACCCTGTGGATGGACGGTGAAGAGGTGATGATCCGCGCCAACCAGCTCGACTTCTCCGGTGATGAAATGGAAGAGGGGATGCGCTACTACGATGAAGAGAGCCTCTCCCTGTGCGGCGTGGAGGATTTTCTGGCGGTGGTTGACGGCTACCGGCGCTTCCTGGCGGGAAAATAGGGCGCCGAAGATTCAGAGTTTGTTAAGAAAATCGCCCAGCGTGCCGGTGACTTCCGCAACGCGCGCTTCGCAGCGTCGGTAATAGGTCCATTTTCCTACTTTGGTTGCCTCAAGCAGCCCCGCATCCTGCAGGGCCTTAAGACACAGCGAGGTGGCCGGCTGTGAGAGCCCGGCCTTGTCCTGAATGAGACTGGCGCAAACGCCGTAGGTCTCGTAGGGATAGAGCTGCTCGTAGTCGGCAAAGGCGTCACCCGGATGTTTAAGCCACGCAAGTACTGCAAGACGGGTTGGGTTAGACAGTAGTTTCATGGCGTTTTCAGGTGACATGCAGCCTCACGAGTTAAAAGAATAATAAGGATAGTCAGTATACCCTTTCGCGGTGCCGCCAAACAGCGACGCGCTATCCACCGGGTTCAGCGCGACATTTTTCTCAAGCCGTGCCGGCAGATCCGGATTGGCGATGAACGGGCGGCCAAAGCCGAACAGATCGCCCCAGCCTTTGCTCAGCACGCGCTCCGCTTTCTCGCGGGTATAGCGTCCGGCATACATGATAGGCGCGCGGAACGCCGCGCGCAGCGCGTCGCGGAAGCTGTCCGGCAGGTCCGGACTGTTGTCCCAGTCGGCTTCGGCGATGGAGAGATAGCCGACGTTCAGGTCATTGAGCATCTTCGCGGCGGTGATGTAGGTGGTATGCGGATCGCTTTCAACCAGCCCCAGATAGACGCGCTCTTCCGTGGTGCTGGTAAACAGCGGCGCAAAGCGTACCCCGACTCTGTCGCTGCCGAACACCTCGCTGACGGCGATAACCACTTCTTTCAGAAAGCGCAGCCGGTTCCCGAGGCTGCCGCCGTACTCATCGGTGCGGAAGTTGGTGTGCTCGGAGATAAACTGATTGATCAGGTAGCCGTTCGCCGAGTGCAGCTCAACGCCGTCAAAGCCCGCCGCTTTGGCATTCACCGCCGCCTGGCGATAAAGTCCGACGATCTCTTTCACTTCCGCGGTGCTCAACGCCCTCGGCATGCTGGGCGCGGTAAGCATCCCGGTTCCCGGTCCGGTTTCAATAAATACGCGCACGTTATCCGCCGCGACCGCGGACGGGGCAACCGGCGCCTGGTTTCCCGGCTGCGTCGCGGTGTTCGACACCCGGCCAACGTGCCAGAGCTGGCAGAAAATGGTGCCGCCCTCAGCGTGCACGGCCTCGGTGACTTTCTTCCAGCCGGCTACCTGCGCCGGGCTGTGGATGCCCGGCGTCCAGGCATAGCCCTGGCCGCGCGGCTCAATTTGCGAGGCTTCGGAGATCATAAACCCGGCGCTGGCGCGCTGGCGATAGTACTCCACCATCATGTCGCCGGGGATATTGCCCGGCTGTTCGCTGCGGCAGCGGGTCAGCGGCGGCAGTACGATACGGTTAGCGAGAGTCAGTTCACCCAGTTTGAGGGGCGTAAACAGCGTTGCTTGCGACATTGTCATCTTGTCCATTTCGTAAAACGTGGTTTCATTATATTTATACATTTAAATGTGTAAATCGAATTATGCGATTTTTTTACCTGGCGTGAGGCGGGAGGAGGGGAGATATGGCGACCGGGTCCGGGATCTTTAGTGCAAAATCGGCTATAGTGACGCCATTTTCACGACACAATATTTTCTACAGGTAACATCACCAATGGCACTGATCCCTAAAAACTACGCCCGCCTTGAAAGCGGCTACCGCGAGAAAGCGCTGAAAATTTATCCGTGGGTCTGCGGCCGCTGCTCGCGCGAATTTGTCTATTCCAACCTGCGTGAACTCACGGTCCACCATATCGATCACGATCACACCAACAATCCGGAAGACGGCAGCAACTGGGAGCTTCTGTGCCTGTACTGCCACGATCATGAGCACTCGAAGTATACCGAGGCGGATCAGTACGGTACCCGCGTGGTGGCGGGCGAAGATGCGCAAAAAGAGGTGGGGGAGGCAACCTATAATCCGTTTGCCGACCTGAAGGCGATGATGAATAAAAAGTAGTTGTATAGCCCGGTGAGCGTAGCGCCACCGGGCATCTCCGCTATACCGACGGAATATTCCGCCCGTAATAGATCTCGCGCATCTCCTGCCACAGCAGATCGGTAATGACCCGCCGCTCCTCTTCGCTAAGATCGTCAGGATTGGTGTGGAACATATAGTGCTTCAGGTCGAACTCTTTCAGCAGCATCTTGGTGTGGAAGAGGTTCTCCTGATAGACGTTAACGTCCACCATGTCGTACAGCGACTTCATATCTTCCGACATAAAGTTCTGAATAGAATTGATCTCGTGATCAATAAAGTGCTTCATCCCGTTCAGATCGCGGGTGAAGCCGCGCACGCGATAGTCGATAGTGACAATATCCGACTCCAGCTGGTGGATCAGATAGTTGAGCGCGTTCAGCGGTGAGATAACCCCGCAGGTGGACACTTCAATATCGGCGCGGAAGGTGCACAGTCCGCCCTCCGGATGGCTTTCCGGATAGGTATGCACGCAGATGTGGCTCTTATCGAGATGGGCGACCACCGCTTCCGGCAGCGGGCCGGGATGTTCGCTCGGATCGACGAGCTTCGGGTCGACCGGCTCTTCGCTCACCAGAATGGTGACGCTGGCGCCCTGCGGTTCGTAGTCCTGGCGGGCCACGTTGAGGATATTCGCGCCGATGATGGCGCAGGTCTCCGTCAGGATCTCGGTTAGCCGGTTAGCATTATAGAGTTCGTCAATGTAGGCGATATAGCCGTCACGCTCTTCTGCCGTCTTGGCGTAGCAGATGTCGTAAATACAAAAACTCAGGCTCTTGGTCAGGTTATTAAAGCCGTGCAGCTTCAGTTTTTTCAATTTGGTTCACCCCCTTAGTTGGACAGCGCGTCCTGCAGATATTGCGGTAAGGCGAAGGCCGCCGTGTGAACGGCCGCGTTGTAGTAGCGGCACTTCAGACCGCTGTGGTGGAAGCGGGCCTGGATAATTTCCGTAGAGAGATGGCGCAGGGCCGGGTTGTCGCTGGCCCAGGCAAAGGTCATGATGCCGCCGTAGTAGGTCGGGATCGCCGCCTGGTAGAAGCTGACGTCGGAGAAGTAGTTGCCGAGCTTGCGGTGGCTGCCGACGGCTTCGTCCTGCTGCAGAAAGCAGACGCCGTTCTGGGCGACGAAAATACCGCCGGGATTCAGGCAGCGCTTGCAGCCTTGGTAGAACGCCGAGGTAAAGAGGCTTTCGCCGGGACCGATCGGATCGGTGCAGTCGGAGATGATGACGTCAAACGTTTGCGTCGTCTGGTTAACAAAATTGACGCCGTCGTCAATCACCAGGTTGAAGCGCGGATCGTCGAAGCTGCCGGCGCTGTGGTTGGGCAAATACTGGCGGCAGAATGACACCACGCCTTCGTCTATCTCCACCATCGTGATGCTCTCAACGGAGGCGTGGCGGCTCACTTCGCGCAGCATTGCGCCGTCGCCGCCGCCGATGATCAGCACGCGTTTCGCCTGCCCGTGGGCCAGCAGCGGCACATGGGTCAGCATCTCGTGATAGATAAACTCATCGCGTTCGGTGGTCTGTACCACGCCGTCCAGCGCCATTACGCGGCCAAAGGCGGCGTTATCAAAGATGATCAGATCCTGATGATCGGTCTTCTCGTGAAACAGCACTTTATCAATGGCAAAGTACTGACCAAACTGGTTGTGCAGCGTTTCGTGCCACAGTGTGTTATCGGCCATAGGCTGATTCCTCCTTCGTTAACACCCGTACAAAACGGGCGCAACATCATAGCTAACAAAGACCGTGGATGCACGGTCATTATCTCAGCAGGCGGGAGGGAGCAGTGCAGGTTATTTTACGTAGGCGAGCAGGCTCAGGGAGTCGCGGGCGAGCGCTTTGCACTTTTTCGTGGTGGGAATACGGATACCGCTAAGATCGCGGTAGCTGTCTTCGCCGAGGGCCTTCATGTTGAAGCTCTCGTAGTTGCTCAGATCCCACTGGTTCTGCTGGGCAAAAAAGACCAGCGCCCGGCGAATCTGCTGATTGGGAAGGTTCTGGTAACCACAGTCGTTTTTCAGAAACACAAATACTGCCGTCAGGTCGGCCATATCCTCAGCCTCGGACTCGCTCAGCGCAAAGCTACTGGCGGAAAATGCGAACAGTGCACCGAGCAGCACAGTTCTGAAAAACGTTTTCATTTCTTTTACCGTTGATGACACGAAACTCAACATTAGCATACTTCAATCGCTTGCGCAGGGCTTTATGCCGTGCTTTTTCTTGACCTTCCGGTAAGGTCAGGGGCTAAGCTCAAAACGTCAACGCAGACCAAAGGAAGTGAAAATGCAACGTCGTGAATTTATTCAATTAGCCACCGCGCTGGGGGTTGCCAGCGCGCTGCCGTTATGGAGCCGGAACCTGATGGCGGCCGAGCGCCCAACGCTTCCCATTCCTCCCGAACTTGTTCCCGATGCCCGCAGTCGCCTGGTGCTCAACGTCCAAAGCGGCGCGACGCAGTTCGGCACCCACAGGGCCGCTACCTGGGGCTATAACGGCAGCCTGCTGGGGCCGGCGCTGCGCCTGCAGCAGGGCAAGCAGATAACGGTGGAAATCAACAACCGCCTGCCGGAGCCGACCACCGTCCACTGGCACGGGCTGGAAGTCCCCGGCGAGGTGGACGGCGGTCCGCAGGGCATCATTAACGCGGGCGCCAGACGCACGGTCAGCTTCACGCCGACCCAGCGGGCCGCTACCTGCTGGCTGCATCCCCACCAGCACGGCCGCACCGGGCACCAGGTGGCGATGGGGCTGGCGGGGCTGGTGATTATCGAAGATCCTGAGATTCAGGCGCTGCTGCTGCCGAAACAGTGGGGCGTCGACGATGTGCCGGTGGTGATCCAGGATAAGCGCTTCACCGCCGACGGGCAGATAGACTATCAGCTTGACGTGATGACCGCCGCCGTCGGCTGGTTTGGCGACACGCTGCTGACCAACGGCGCGCTCTACCCGCAGCACAATGCCCCGCGCGGCTGGCTGCGCCTGCGCCTGCTCAACGGCTGCAACGCCCGCTCGCTCAACATTGCCGCCAGCGATAACCGCCCGCTGTACGTTATCGCCAGCGACGGCGGCCTGCTGGCGGAGCCGGTAAAAGTGACAGAGCTGCCGATGCTGATGGGCGAGCGTTTCGAAGTGCTGGTGGATACCAGCGACGGCAAGCCTTTCGATCTCGTCACCCTGCCGGTGCGTCAGATGGGCATGACCGTGGCGCCTTTTGATAAGCCTGCGCCGGTGCTGCACGTGCAGCCGCTGATTATCCAGGCCTCCGCTAAACTGCCTGATACGCTGGCGACAATGCCCGCACTGCCGCCGCTGGAAGGGCTAACCCAGCGCAGGCTGCAGCTGGCGATGGATCCGATGCTCGATATGATGGGCATGCGTGCGCTGATGGAGAAATACGGCCACGGCGCGATGGCGGGGATGAGCATGGAGAGCGGCCACATGCAGGGCCACGGCCAGATGGGCAATATGGCGGGCGACCATATGGGCGAGATGGGCGATATGGGCAACATGGGCCAGATGCATCACGGCGGCAAAAGCTTTGATTTCCACAACGCCAACACTATCAACGGCAAAGCCTTCAGCATGGACGCCCCGATGTTCGCCGCCGCGCGCGGACAGTTCGAACGCTGGGTGATTTCCGGCGAGGGCGACATGATGCTGCATCCTTTCCATATCCACGGCACCCAGTTCCGCATTCTCTCGGAAAACGGTAAACCGCCGGCGGCGCACCGCAGCGGCTGGAAAGATACGGTGCGGGTCGAGGGCGGCGTCAGCGAGGTGCTGGTGAAGTTCGATCATCCGGCGCCGAAAGATCGGATGTACATGGCCCACTGCCACCTGCTGGAGCACGAGGACACCGGGATGATGCTCGGCTTTACGGTGTAGCGGGGCCGCCGGGCCGGAGGGCGGCGAGTCCGTCGATCAGCGCCCCGCGCCACCAGGCGTAGTCGTGGCCGCCGGTATAGTGGGTCAGGGCGCTGTCGACGCCCGCGTCGCGCAGACGGCGGTGCAGCGCCTCGACGTGCGGCACCATCGCCCCCTCCAGCGTGCCGATATTGAGCCGCACGCGCACCTTCACCGGCGCATCGGCGAGTACGCTATCGCTGACCCACGATCGGTCGTCGGCGCTGAAGCCGGTTGGCCGCCCGCCGCTCTGCGGCGTCCACCACATTGACGGCGAGCTGCTGATGACCGCCCCGAAGGTCTCCGGCGCGTGGCGGGCCGCCATCAGCGCGGTGACGCCGCCGAGGCTCTGTCCCGCCAGCATCGTGCCCTCCCGGCCGGCCCAGTTTTTGTCAGGATGCGCGGCCCGCGCCTGCGGGATCAGCCGCGCCGCCAGCGCGTCCACCAGCGCGCGGTCGCCGCCGAGCATGGCGCAGCGGTCGCGGTTATCGATATTGTCGATGCCCAGCACCGCCGTCGGCGCTATCCGTCCGCAGGCGACGGCCCTGTCCAGCGCGCTCAATAGCCCGACGTGGTCAAGCCAGCTTTCGGCGTCAGGCAGCGCCAGCAGCCCGAGCGGCGCGCCGACAGCGGCGTCAGGCAGGTAGAGGCGCAGCCGCCGCTGCCGCCCGGCGACCTCCTCTGTCCATGAAAAGAGCGCGCCGCGCGGCGGCGCCGCCTCTGCGTCCCACTCCGGCTGCGCCGGGGCGAGATCGAGGGCGAGGACCGACTCCCGCTGGCCGCGCACGGAGATTGCGGCGGGATTGAGCGGATCGGCCTGTCCGGCCAGCGCCGCCCGGCGGCCGCCGAGCAGCGCAACCTGTTCCGCCTGCGCCTGCGCCGGGATTTCGGTGAAGGTGTAGGTGCCCCGGTAGGTGGCCGGCAGCCGCAGGGTCAGTGTCCAGATATCGCTGTCGCCCGCCCGGGTCATCATGCCTTTCTCCACGTTGGCTTTATCCGTCACGCGGTTGAGAAACAGGTAAACGCCCGCGGGCGAGGCCTGCGCGCGCCACAGGAAGGTGACGTCGCGCAGTTCGGGGCAATTTGCAACCGGCGCGACAAGCGGCGCGCGGCCGGAGCCCATCTGCGCAATTACGCGCGGCAGATCGTCTAATACGTGAGGGGATACTCTGTTCATCAGGAAAGTCTTAATTTACCGTCAGCCATTATTTATTCACCCCATGATATTTAAAAATGAATATCACCGCCAGCCGCATTCTCCGCCTGAAATACGCCGTTGTTTCCCGACATAATTAACCCGACAATCCCCATTCATTCTGCCGCTTACAGTGATTGACGTTGTGTGAACATAATTTTACATAGCCGCAGCGTTTGTGCTAGCGTGTTTCCTGCCGCCTCAGGATAAGGGGCAAGCAACGGTGGAGCCTTTAGCGCCGCTTTTACAGGGAAGGTAAATAATGACAATGATAGTTATCCTGTTATTCCACGCTGGCGATATTACTTAATATCCGTAATAAGCGTGCACTTATTTCAACGTGAGCATTGGGTCCTGGCTGCAGTTTATATCGGGCGCTAATTACTGCGCGCCGATCAGGTTAGAGAAGGATTTTCACCCATGCGTATTCTGTTTATTGGCCCGCCGCTGTACGGGCTGCTGTATCCGCTGTTTTCCCTCGCCCAGGCATTTCGGGTAAACGGCCACGAAGTGGTCATGGCCAGCGCCGGAAAATTTGCCGGCAAGGCTTCAGAAGCGGGGCTGGTCACCTTTGACGCGGCCCCCGGCTTTGACTCCGAGGCCGACTACCGCCGCCGGGAAGATCTGCGCAAGCAGAGCAACGCCGGCACCCGAATGGGCAACTTCTCCTTCTTCAGCGAAGAGATGGCCGACCGGCTGGTCGACTTCACCCGCGAATGGCGCCCCGATCTTATCGTCTATCCGCCCCTCGGCGTGGTAGGCCCGATGCTGGGCGCAAAGTTTGACATTCCCGTCGTGATGCACGCCGTCGGCTTTGCCCATACGCCCTGGCACATTAAGGGCGTCACCCGCTCGCTGGAGGATGCCTACCGGCGCCACGGCGTGGCCGCCCAGCCGCGCGATCTGGCGTGGATTGACGTCACGCCGCCCAGCATGAGCCTCATGCAGAACGACGGCGAGCCGGTGCTCGGTATGCAGTATGTGCCCTACAACGGCGGCGCGGTCTGGGAGCCGTGGTGGCCAAAACCCGCCGAACGCAAGCGCCTGCTGGTGAGCCTCGGCACCGTTAAGCCGATGGTGGATGGTCTCGATTTGATCGCCTGGGTGATGGATTCCGCCCACGAGGTGGATGCGGAGATTATTCTCCATCTCTCGGCCAACGCCCGTTCAGATTTGCGCGCGCTGCCGGAGAACGTGCGGCTCGTGGACTGGATCCCGATGGGGCTGTTCCTCAGCGGCGCCGACGGCTTTATTCACCACGGCGGGGCGGGCAACACGCTGACCGCGCTGCACGCCGGGATCCCGCAAATCGTCTTCGGCGAAGGGGCCGACCGGCCCGTCAACGCGAAGGCGGTCGCCGATCGCGGCTGCGGGATCATTCCCGGCAAGGGGGGCCTCTCCAGCGCGCTTATCAATCAGTTCCTCGATAACGATGCGCTGCGCCGGGCGAGCGTAGAGGTCGCCGCCGAAATGGCGCTGCAGCCCGCGCCGTGCGATGTCGCCGGGCGGCTGGCTGCCGCCGTTAAGCTGGGCTAACGCTGCCCATTTTGCGCCGGCGGCGGCCGCCGGCGCGATGTATTTTTTAGCACAGAGAGGAGGCGCAATGCCCGCTGCTCATTCTTCCAGGCCCGCCGGATCGTGGTTTCTCCGCCTTGCCGGCGTGTGCTGGGAGCGAAAAACGCTCAGTATCGTCGTCCTGCTGGCGTCGGTCACCACCATCATTTTTGCCGCCCTGACGCCGCTTCTGACCCGCGAGGCGGTCAACGATGCCCTCGCCGGTAATGCCGCGCGGCTGCCCTGGCTTGCCGCCGGGCTGCTGCTGATCGGCCTGTTTGATTTTATCGGCAACTACGTGCGCCGCGGCTACGCCGGGGAGCTGTCGCTGTGGGTGCAGCATACCCTGCGCGGCCGCGCCTTCGACAGCGTGCAGAAGCTGGACGGCGCCGGTCAGGATGCGCTGCGCACCGGCCAGGTTATCTCGCGCACCAACAGCGATCTGCAGCAGATGCACGTCATGCTGCAGATGAGCCCGGTGCCGCTGGCGGTGCTGACCTACTATATTGCCGGCCTGTCGGTGATGCTGTGGATGTCGCCGGCGATGACGCTCATCGTGGTCGTGGTGCTGGCGGGGCTGGCGATCACCGCCCTGCGCGCCCGGCGGCGGGTCTTCGCCCAGACCGGGCTGGCGTCGGACCGGCTGGCAAACCTCACCGAGCACATGCGCGAGGTGCTGGCGCAGATTTCGGTGGTTAAGTCCTGCGCGGCGGAGCTGCGCGAGCTGAAGTGGCTCGACAGGCAGTCGCGGCAGATAGTGCGGGTGCGCATCGGCGCCGCCATCTCGCAGGCGATGCCGGGGGCAACCATGCTGGCGCTGCCGGTGCTCGGACAGATAGCGCTGTTGGGCTTCGGCGGCGCCTCGGTGATGGCCGGGCGTATCGACCTCGGGACCTTCGTCGCCTTTGCCAGCTTCCTGGCGATGCTCACCGGGCCGACGCGGGTGCTGGCCTCATACCTGGTGATCGTCCAGCGCACCCGCGCCCCGGTGGAGCGGGTCTTTGCGCTGATCGACACCGAGCCGACGCTGCAGGACGGGCGCGAAGCGGTGCAGGGCAGAATAACCGGGCTGAGCCTCGACGGCATCGGCTTCCGCTACGCCAGCGGCGCGCAGGTGCTGAACGACGTATCGTTCACGGTGAAGACCGGCGAGACGGTGGCCATCGTCGGCGCCTCGGGTTCCGGCAAGTCTACCCTGCTGATGCTGCTCTCCCGCTTTTACGACGCGACCTCCGGCGCGCTGTGGATCGAAACCGATCGGGGCAGGCAGAACATCGCCGACCTGACGCTGGGCGACCTGCGCCGCCGCGTCGGCGCGGTGTTTGAAGATACCTTTCTGTTTGCCGGCACGGTGGCGGATAACATCGCCTACGGCCATCCCGGCGCCAGCCGGGAGGCGATCCGCGCAGCCGCCGATGCGGCCGGGGCCACCGGCTTCGTCATGGCGCTGGCGGACGGCTTCGATACCCGACTGACGGAGCGGGCGGCGAACCTTTCCGGCGGCCAGCGCCAGCGCCTGGCGCTGGCCCGCGCGCTGCTCACCGCCCCGGAGATCCTGATCCTCGACGACAGTACTTCGGCGGTGGACGCCGGTACCGAGGCGGAGATCAACGCCGCGCTCGGGCGCTACGCCGACGACGACCATATGCTGCTGATGATCGCCCGCCGCCGCTCGACCCTCGACCTCGCCGACCGCATCGTGGTGCTCGACGAGGGGCGGGTGGTGGACGCGGGCAGCCGGACGGCGCTGGAGCAGCGCTGCCCGCTGTTCCGGGCGCTGCTCTCCGGCAGCGGCGAATTCCTCGATAAACCGGCGCAAGAGGGGCATTCGCTGTGGCCCGCCGCGCCGGCAGAGGCCGCCCGCGACGCTGCCGATACCGACGATACCGACGGTAAGGGCTTCCGCCAGCGGATGTCCCGCGTGCCGGAGCCGGCGGTGCAGCGGGCGCTGGCGGGTAAGGGCAGGCGCGTGGCGTCGCTGCTGTCGCCCGTGGCCTGGATGTTTATCGCCGCGGCGCTGCTGATCGCCCTCGATTCCGCCGCCGCCGTCGGGGTGCTGGTGCTGCTCCAGCGCGGCATCGATCTCGGCGTGGTGGCCGGCAACACGTCCGTCATTATCCAGTGCGCGCTGTGCGCGCTGGCGCTGGTGGCCGTCAGCTGGGGCTGCTATTCGCTGCAGACTATCGTCGCCTCCCGGGCGGCGGAGAGTGTGCAGCACACGGTGCGGCTGCGCAGCTTCGGCCAGCTGCTGCGCCTCGGGCTACCGTGGCACGAGCGCAACGCGGATTCGCGGCTAACCCGAATGACGGTCGACGTCGACGCCCTGGCGCGCTTTCTGCAAAACGGGCTGGCGGGGGCGGCCATCAGCCTCATCACCATGCTGGCCATCGCGGTCACCATGTTCTGGCTCGATCCGGTTCTCGCGCTCGTCACTCTCAGCGCGGTGCCGGTGATAGTCCTTGCGACGATCCTCTATCGTCGCTTAAGTTCTCCGGCCTATGCCCAGGCGCGGCAGGAGATAGGCAAGGTGAACAGTACGCTGCAGGAGAAGGTCTCCGGCCTGCGGGTGGTGCAGTCCCACGGCCAGCAGGCGGCGGAGGCGGCGCGGCTGCGCACGCTGTCGGACCGCTTTCGCGCTACCCGGGTGCGGGCGCAGAAATATCTCGCGGTCTATTTCCCGTTCCTCACCTTCTGTACCGAAGCCTCCTACGCCATCGTGCTGCTGGTGGGCGCGTCAAGGGTGGCCGAGGGACAGATGACCGCCGGGGTGCTGGCGGCCTTTTTCCTGCTGCTCGGCCAGTTCTACGGCCCGGTACAGCAGCTCTCCGGCATTGTTGACGGCTGGCAGCAGGCCACCGCCAGCAGCAGGCACATTAACGAGCTGCTGGCCGCCGACGGCGCCGAGGAGATCGCGGAGGAGGCGTCGTCCGGCGGCGCGCCGCTGGCGGGCGGGCTGACGCTGACGGCGGTCACTTTCCGCTATCCGGACAGCGCCCGGCCCGCGCTGGATAACCTGGATCTGGCGCTGCCGCCGGGGGCGGTGGTGGCGGTCGTCGGGGAGAGCGGGGCCGGTAAATCGACGCTGATCAAGCTGCTGGCCGGGCTGTATACCACCGGCGAGGGCGAGATCCGCATCGGCGATCGGCGGGTGACCGCCCGGGGCATCCGCGACTACCGCGCCCGGGTTGGCCTCGTGGAGCAGGACGTGGCCCTGTTCAGCGGCGATATCGCCGCCAATATCCGCTACTCGCGGCCGCAGAGCAGCAATGATGACGTCGAGCGCGCCGCGCGCCGCGCCGGGCTGTTCGCCACGGTGCGCGCCCTGCCGCTGGGCTTCAGCACGCCGGTCAGCCACGGCGGGGCGGGCCTCTCTGCGGGCCAGCGGCAGCTTATCGCCCTCGCCCGCGCGCAGCTGGTGAACGCCCATATTCTGCTGCTGGATGAGGCGACATCGCAGCTCGATCGCGCCGCCGAAGAGACGCTGATGGCTGCCCTGGCGGAAGACGCTCACGGCCACGGGCGCACCGCCCTGGTGGTGGCCCACCGGCTGACTACCGCCCGCCGCTGCGACTGGGTTGCGGTGATGGCGCAGGGGCGGATTGTGGAGTTCGGCACCCACGACGCGCTGCTGGCGGCGGGAGGCACCTATGCCCGCCTGTGGCGGGAGAGTGGTCTGGAGAGGGAAGCCCGGCCGAGCGCGGCCGGGGCGTAGCGCTACGGGCGCGTTGCCATGTCCCTCAGCGCCGCCTCAAGGCCTACGCTGAAGGTTTCCCCGTGCGACAGGCGGGGATACTGGGTAAAGCCCGCGCTGAAGCCTTTTCCGCTGAGTCCGGCGAGGGTCTCGCGCACCAGGTCGAGCGTTTCCGGCGCGGGGGCCTGCGGATTTTTGGTCGCCGGCCAGCCGCCCTCGACCACCTGCAGCCGCCTGGCGCTGAAGCGGCGGCTGTCCGCCGCCGTCAGGCGGGTCAGCAGGCCGATATAGTCGCGGTTGAGCGTCGGGCTGGTGGCGTAAAAGCGGCTAAAAAAGGTCGAATGATAGTAGGCGTCCAGTACAAAAATGCCGCCCAGCGAGTGGCCCCAGATGCCGCGCCGGGCGGCGTCAATGGCGATGCCTTTCTCCGCCTGCGGCCCGATGGTCTCTTCGAGCAGCCGGCGAAACGCCGGGGCGCCGCCGCCCTGCCTGCCGCGAATGGAGCGGTTAGCGCTGCCCGCCACCGGCGGCGTGTCGTCCCAGGCGCGGGCGTAGAGGTCGAAGGGCAGGTCGGTCTGATAGCCGACGGCGATAATCACCGGCGGGTTGTCCGCGGCCAGCGCAGCCAGCAGGCCGTCGCCGAGCCTGTCCATCACCGCATTGCCGTCCAGCATATAGATAACCGGATAGCCGGCGGCGGGCGGCGCTTTATCCGGCACCGCGGTCCACGTTCGGTAGCGGCGCTTGCCGTCCGCCGATGCAAAGGTGTTCACCGTGAAGTGGTAAAAGGCCGACCCTTTATCGGCGATATTGGGCCCCAGCGGCGTCATATCCGGCCGGGCGTGGCCGACGGCGCTGAACAGCAGGGTAAAAAAAAGGGTGAGGGTCCGCAGCAGCGGGCGATAGCGGGGCGGGACAGACATGGCTCTCTCTTATATTCATTTTTTTAACTGACGCCGGCGGCGGGCAAGCGCCCGCCGCCGTGATGATCAGAAGTGCATACCCACTTCCATATAGTAGACGCGCCCGGACTCGTTGTAGGTCTGGGCGCCGGCGCCGTAGGCGACGTTAGGCAATGTCCCCGAGTTTAACGCGTTCCCTCTGCGGAAGTGGCGCTTGTCGAACAGGTTATCGATCCCCGCCGTCACGTCGAGATTTTTGGTGACGTTATAGATCCCGCTCAGGCCGACGATGCTGTAGGGCGAGACCTGCCAGCGTTCGCTGCCGGTCGTCCGGTTGCCGTCGCCGTCATACTTCTTCGGCTTCTGCTTGCCGTACCAGGTAAAGGTTCCCTGCACCGCGAGCTTATCGGTGGCCTGCCAGTCCAGCGTTGAGTTGATGGTGTATTTCGGGATAATCGACAGATAGTCGTCGGTCTTTTTATTCTCGTTCTCGATCATCCAGGTGAAGTTGTTGTTCATCGTCACCCGGTCGCCGATCGGGAAGTTGAGCGTCCCTTCCAGGCCCTGAACGACGGCCCTTTTCACGTTCTCCCACTTGTGAACTTTGGCGCCGTTGTTGGCAAGCTGATACTCCGGCGCGGTGCCCGCTTCAATTTTATTGTGATAATCGTTGCGGTAGTAGGTCAGGCCGGCCTGAACATCGTCGTGCTTATACTCGATACCAATCTCTTTGTTGACGCTGGTTTCCGGATCGAGGTCCTTATTGCCCTGCAGATAGCAGCTCTGGCGATCCGGGCAGCCGTTGCCGCGGCTGAACAGCAGATAATTGGGGTTGGTCTGGTAGAGGTTTGGCGCCTTCCAGGCGCGGGCGATCCCCATTTTGAGGGTAAAATCTTCACCCAGCCCCTGAGAGAGGTTCAGCGACGGGCTGAGGTTGCTGCCGGTTTTATCCTGGTGGTTAAAGCGAATGCCGGGGGTGAGCCGGGTGGAATCGGTCAGGTCGATATTGTCTTCGCTGTAAATACCGTAGATGTCGGTTGAGCTGTACTCGCTGCGGCCCGTCGACGCCACGCCGGGAATAGGGTTCGCCGTGGCGTCATAGGTATTGGAGGTCGGATCTTTCATCGCCTGGTGGTTGAACTCGGCGCCGAGCGTCAGGGTCTGTTCCACCCACATGTTGAACGGAATATTGACTTCCGAGTGGGCGTTGGTGTCATTGAGCGTAATGGTCGAGAATCCGGGATCGGTGGTGCTGAACATCCCCTCCAGGCCGCCGGACAGCCCTTCGTTAATGCGCCGGTTGCGCGTCTTTTCAAACTGCACGTAGTTGCTGGTGGTGACGCCGTTGTCCCACGCGCCGGTATATTTCAGGGCCAGGGTTTGCCGGTAGATGATATTGGTTTCGCGGCCGTACTTGCTGCGCACCAGATCGCTCTGGTTGGTGTTCTGTGTGTCGCCGGCGTAGCGGTTGCCCTGCCGGCTGAAGCCGCCCTCCAGCTCCAGGGCCTGCATCGGCATAAACTCCCAGCGCAGTGAGCCGTTGAGATTCTTGTTCAGCACCCCTTCACGTCCGCCGGGATACTGCCCGGCATTGCGCCCCACGCGCGGCGCCTCGTAGCCTTCGTTAATATCGCGGGCGTCGGCCTGGGTTTTGCTCCAGTTGCCGTACAGCTTCATGGTCAGGGTATCGGTCAGCCCGCCAAAGAGGCTGGCATTGTAGCGCTTCGTGGCCCCCTCTTTTTTATGGTCCGGCACGTCGTAGTAGGTATTAAACGTCCCGTGCCACTCTTTGGAGGCCTGCTTAGTGATGATATTGACCACGCCGCCCATGGCACCGTTGCCGTACATCGCCGCCGCCGGGCCGCGGATGACCTCGATGCGGTCGATCATCTCCGGCGGCACCCAGTTGCTGTCGCCCCGGGTATCGCGCTCGCCGCGCCAGCCGTAGCGCACCGCGTTTTTGCTGCTGACTGGCATACCGTCCACCAGAATCAGGGTATTTTCCGGGCCCATACCGCGAATATCGATCTGCCGGTTATTGCCGCGCTGGCCGCTGGTGGAGTTACCGGTAAGGTTAACGCCGGGCATGGTGCGGATAATTTCCGACACGTCGCGGTGGATAGGGCGCTTTTTAATGGCTTCGCTGTCGATAATCGACACGCCGGGCTGCTGCAGGGTCTGCTGCCGGGCGGTGACGACGATCTGTTCATCGCTGCTGGCATCCTGTTCGGCGGCTTTTTTCTTTTTCACTTTCGCAGCATCTTCCACTTCATTCTGCTGCGGGTTGGGCGTTACTGTTTCTGCTGCTAATGCCAAAGAGGCACCCGTAGTGCAGGTAATAAGCGAGGCTATTACCGAGTATTTATAGATATTATTCATAGTGTTATTTCTTCTCGTCCATATTGAAAATAGAAATGAGAATCACCACTATAATGAGAGTGATTATCAATAACAATAATGGGAATAATAAGGGTATCAGCAGATATAAAATTACGCAGCGGATTGGGGGGCCCGCCGCCGGTCGGCGGCGGGAAAGTGGGGCAGGTTACTTCGCGTCGTCCGGCAGGGCGTAAGCGACGATGTAGTCGCCCATTTTAGTGCCAAACGAACCGTGACCACCGGCGGAGATGACCACGTACTGCTTGCCGTTAACCTCATAGGTCATCGGCGTTGCCTGACCGCCGGCGGGCAGGCGGCCCTCCCACAGACGTTTACCGTTAGTCATATTGTATGCCCGCAGGTAGTTATCCGCGGTGGCGGCGATGAACAGCACGTTACCGGCGGTAGAGATAGGTCCGCCCAGCATCGGCATCCCCATATTAAACGGCAGCTTGAACGGCAGCGTGAAGCCCATATTATCCGTCGGCGTACCGATGCGTTTTTTCCACGCCACTTTATTGGTTTTCAGATCCAGCGCCGAGATATAGCCCCAGGCGGGCTGTTTGCACGGCAGGCCAATCGGCGACAGGAAGGCATTCAGCGTTACGCCGAACGGCACGCCGTACTGCGGCTGGATGCCGCTTTCGGTGCCGGAGCCTTTCGCGCCTTCCGGCGGCTCAATCGGATTGCCCGGGCCGCGCGGGATCAGGCGGGAGACGAACGGCAGCGCCATCGGGTTGGAGATAGCGACCTGACGGTGCGGATCGATAGAGATGCCGCCCCACTCAAACATACCGAGGTTACCCGGGAACACCAGCGTGCCCTGCTCAGACGGCGGGGTGAAGATCCCTTCGTAGCGCAGGCGGTGGAAAATGACCCGGCACATCAGCTGATCGAACATGGTGGCGCCCCACATGTCCTTACCGCTCAGGTTTTTCTCCGGGCGGAAGCTCAGGTCGGAGAAGGGCTGGGTCGGGCTCAGGCGGTCACCTTTTGCCGGTCCCTGCGGCACCGGTTTTTCCGGCGCCGGAACAACCGGCTGGCCGGTGCGGCGATCGAGCACGAAGATATTGCCGGTCTTCGCCGGGGCATAAATGACCGGCACGGTTTTACCGTCCACGGTAATGTCAGCCAGCGTCGGCTGCGCAGGCAGGTCCATGTCCCACAGATCGTGGTGCACGGTCTGGTAGCTCCACGCCAGCTTGCCGGTGGTGGCATTCAGCGCCAGCACTGCGCTGGCGTAGCGCTCCTGCTCCGGCGTGCGGTGGCCGCCCCAGATGTCCGGGGTGGTGACGCCCATCGGCAGATAGACGATATCCAGCTTCGCATCGTAGGCCGCCGGTGCCCAGGAGTTCGGGGAGTTGAGGGTGAAGCTGTGTTCATCGGCCGGGATAGCGTTCGGATCTTTGGCGCCCGGATCGAAAACCCACAGCAGCTTGCCGGTGTTAACGTCAAAACCGCGGATCGCGCCGGAGGCTTCGCGGTTGGAGAAGTTATCGGTCACCGCACCGGCGATAACGATAGTGGTATCGGTCACGATCGGCGGCGAGGTCGGCTCATACATGCCCGGCGTCGTCACCGGCTGGTGTTTCTGCAGATCCAGCTCGCCTTTGTTGGCAAAGGATTCGCACGGCTTGCCGGTTTCGGCATTGATAGCGAACAGGCGACCATCGTTTACCGGCAGCAGAATGCGGCGTGGGCAGTCGGCAACGGCATCTGCCGGGGCGCTTTCTGCTTTCGCCTCATGATAAGAGACGCCGCGGCAGGTCACGTGCTGGAAAGAGGGATCGGTTTTCAGCTGCGGATCGAAGCGCCACTTCTCTTTACCGGTGGCGGCATCCAGCGCGAACAGCATCTGGTGGGCGGTGCAGAGGTAGAGCGTATCGCCGACTTTGATCGGCGTCACTTCATTGGTGATTTCACCGGGATCGGTCTCGCGCTTGACGTCGCCGGTCCGGAATACCCACGCCTCTTTCAGCTGGTGGACGTTATCGGCGTTAATCTGTTTGAGCGGCGACCAGCGCTGCCCTTCCTGATTGCGGCCGTAGGCCGGCCAGTCGCCGTCGGCAATCCGGGAGTCAGGCTCCGCCTGAGTCGCTTCAGCGCTCAGGGTGCCGTTAATCTCCTGCGGATCGTTAAATCCGGCCCAGGTCAGCATACCGGCGCTTATCAGCAGTACCAGCACCAGGACCGGCACGGCGCCGGCGGCCGGCAGCGCCAGGCGACGCCAGACAAAGGGCAGGATCAGCCAGATGCCGAAGAACACCAGCACGTCACAGCGCGGGGTCAGCGCCCAGAAGTCGAAGCCGACCTCCCAGACGCTCCACAGCATGGTGACCAGCAGCAGCAGGGCATAAATCCACAGCGCCGAGCGCTTGCCGTGCCAGAGTTTGAGCGTCACGCCGAGCATTGCCAGCCCGGCGAGGGGGTAGTACCACGAGCCGCCAATGGCGACCAGCCATACTCCGCCAATCAGTAAATAGAGCCCGCAGAGGGCGGCAAACAGCGCCGTTAGCTTCACCAGAAGCCCGGGTCGTTGCTGAAATGTATCTGTCATAGAAAAATCCCTGTTAATGGTTAATTTTTTTTGTAGCAATTAAGTATAGAATTTAACAACAGTGATCGGTATCACAAATATTGCTTTCCAGGCGATCGCCACCGGCGAACAAATAAACAGCAAGCCTGATTATTCGCCGAAATAAGCCATTGAGAGATAAAGGTCATTGAGGGAAATTTCCGCTGAATCAGCTTATTAACGGCGAAAACCATCGCCGTTAATTCCGTTTATATTTGCGGGGATATAACGGGGAAAATTATTTATTTTTATATTGCCAGCCGTCGAGCGTGGCTTTTGACCAGGCGCCGTAGCCGGCATTGGGCAGCACAATCCAGTCATCGCCGAAATGCGCCGCGCTCGCCTCAACCAGTTTGCGCTGCTCCTCCGTCGGCTTTTTATTTTTAAACTGCGCGGCGAAGTCGGGCAGGCTGTCGCCAAACAGCATAATGATTTGGTGATTTTTTAAAATTGACTGGCGGCGCTCCTCCTTGGAGGTGGCATCAAGCAGCACGCTCTGCTCTGAGACCTGCGGCAGGCCGAGGGATTTAAGGGTGGCAAGCGTAGCCTGTTTATTCTGCTGGGTGCGGTCAGAAACGTAAAAAATCGCCACGCCGGCGCGGTTAACCTCGTCAAGAAACGCCTTCGCGCCGGGAATAAGCGCCGGCTTGCCGTGCTTCTCCCAGTCACCCCAGGTATCCCAGGCGGTATAGTCGTGGCAGTTTTGCATATCGCGCACCAGCAGCGCGGCGTTATCCAGCACCGTTTCATCCAGATCCAGCACCACCGCGCCCTTATCCGGCGATGCCAGGTTTTTCACTTTCTGGCGAAAGCGCTCGGCGGCAAAGCGGTACGTCTGCAGCTGCAGGGCCATGATTTCGGCAGACTTTTGCTGATAGCGCAGCGCCATCTCATAAGTCTGCGGCTCGCACAGGGTGCGATTGGCCGCCAGCGCGGGGGCGCCCAGCAGCGGCAGAGTGAACAGCAGCGTTTTGGTTATCGTCTTCATGAATATTCCCGGTTAGCTCCATCAGAAATCGCGCAAGCGTAAACACCGAGTATGGCAAAATGATGACGGCCGCGCGGGCCGCCCGGCGACTCCTTTTTATCTCTGCTCGTCAATACGGTATACTCGCCCCCTTTCTGGCGTACGCCTGCTCTCGTATATATAGCGAAGATGCAGAGTTTAAATAGATTTAACTGATTAAATTCAGTGAGATATTGAAATGAAGAAGCATACTGTTGAAGTAATGATCCCGGAAGCCGAGATTAAAGCCCGCATCGCTGAGCTGGGGCGTGAAATTAATGAACGCTATCAGGACAGCGGCAGCGATATGGTGCTGGTGGGCCTGCTGCGCGGCTCGTTCATGTTTATGGCCGATCTGTGCCGGGAAGTGCAGGTGCCCCATGAAGTCGATTTTATGACGGCTTCCAGCTACGGCAGCGGTATGTCCACCACCCGCGACGTCAAAATCCTCAAAGATCTGGATGAGGACATTCGCGGTAAAGATGTGCTGATCGTTGAGGACATCATCGATTCCGGTAATACGCTCTCCCGCGTGCGCGAGATCCTGCGCCTGCGCGAGCCGAAGTCGCTGGCTATCTGCACCCTGCTGGATAAGCCCGAGCGCCGCGAAGTGGATGTGCCGGTGGAGTTCGTCGGCTTTACCATTCCGGATGAGTTCGTGGTGGGGTACGGTATCGACTACGCGCAGCACTATCGCCATCTGCCGTACGTCGGCAAAGTGGTGATGCTGGAAGATTAAGCCCGCCGACGGCGGTAAAAGAGCCCCGATAGCCTGGCGCCATCGGGGATTTTTTTATTTGTGGTTAACGTGCTTGCGGTGCAGGTTAGAGATGCCTTTGCGGTAGTGCTGCTCAAGGCTTTCGCGGTTGGTGGCGGTGACGTCGAGATCGCGCAGCAGGCCGTCGTGAATACCGTAGGCCCAGCCGTGAATCGTGACCTTCTGGCCGCGCTTCCACGCGGACTGCATGATGGTGGAGTGGCCGAGGTTATAGACCTGCTCCATGACGTTCAGCTCGCACAGGGTGTCCATGCGGCGCTCTGCCGGCATTTCGCCGAGCAGGGAGCTGTGCTTAAACCAGATATCGCGGATGTGCAGCAGCCAGTTGTTGATAAGCCCCAGCTCCGGGTTTTCAACTGCCGCCTGCACGCCGCCGCAGCCGTAGTGGCCGCAGATGATGATATGCTCAACCTCAAGCACATCAACGGCGTACTGGACGACGGAGAGGCAGTTGAGGTCGGTGTGAATCACGAGGTTGGCGACGTTGCGGTGAACGAACAGTTCGCCTGGCTCAAGGCCGGTGAGGCGTTCAGCGGGAACGCGGCTATCGGAACATCCAATCCATAGAAAGCGCGGTTTCTGCGCCTGCGCCAGCTTTTCAAAAAAGCCGGAATCCTCTTCCACCAGCATCTTTGACCATAGTGCGTTATTGCTGATGAGTGTATCTATATCTTTCATGGAGGTTAACAACCTGTAAACGAGCAATTTCGTTGCGCTAATATAGGTCAACTTGGCCCTGTTGGAAACCTTACAACGACGCAAGACCTTAAAAAGAGAACTGGAATGACCATTGCACTGGAACTGAAAGATCTAAAAAAAACCTACCCCGGCGGCGTGCAGGCGCTGCGCGGCATCGACCTTCAGGTCGAGGCCGGGGACTTCTATGCCCTGCTCGGGCCGAACGGCGCGGGCAAATCAACCACCATCGGCATCATCAGCTCGCTGGTGAATAAAACCTCCGGCAGCGTTAACGTCTTCGGCTACGATCTGGATAAAGAGGTGGTCAACGCCAAACGCCAGCTTGGCCTGGTGCCGCAGGAGTTCAACTTCAATCCGTTCGAGACGGTACAGCAGATCGTGGTTAACCAGGCAGGCTACTACGGCGTCGAGCGCAAAGAGGCGATAGCGCGCAGCGAAAAATACCTCAACCAGCTCGATCTCTGGGGAAAGCGCAACGAACGCGCGCGGATGCTCTCCGGCGGTATGAAGCGCCGGCTGATGATTGCCAGGGCGCTGATGCACGAGCCAAAGCTGCTTATTCTCGATGAGCCGACCGCCGGCGTGGATATCGAACTGCGCCGCTCGATGTGGACCTTTCTCAAAGACCTCAATAACCGGGGCACCACCATCATTCTCACTACCCACTATCTGGAAGAGGCCGAAATGCTCTGCCGCAACATCGGCATCATTCAGCACGGCGCGCTGGTCGAGAACACGTCGATGAAGAACCTGCTGTCGAAGCTCAAGTCGGAGACCTTTATCCTCGATCTGGCGCCGAAAAGCCCGCTGCCGACGCTTGCAGGCTACCAGTACCGGCTGGTGGATACCGCCACGCTGGAGGTAGAGGTGCTGCGCGAGCAGGGCATTAATAGCGTGTTTACCCAGCTGAGCGAGCAGGGCGTGCAGGTATTAAGTATGCGTAACAAGGCTAACCGTCTTGAGGAGCTGTTCGTCACGCTGGTTCACAAAAAGTCAGGAGAGCAGGCATGATGCAGCTGTATTGGGTGGCGCTCAAGAGTATCTGGACTAAGGAGATCCAGCGCTTTATGCGTATCTGGATCCAGACCCTGGTGCCGCCGGTCATCACCATGACCCTTTACTTTATTATCTTCGGTAACCTGATAGGCTCCCGCATCGGCGATATGCACGGCTTTAGCTATATGCAGTTTATCGTACCGGGCCTTATCATGATGTCCGTTATCACCAACGCCTACGCCAACGTGGCCTCCTCCTTTTTTGGTTCGAAGTTTCAGCGCAACATTGAGGAGCTGCTGGTGGCCCCGGTGCCGACCCACGTGATTATCGCCGGCTACGTCGGCGGCGGCGTGGCGCGCGGCCTGTGTGTGGGTATTCTGGTGACGGCGGTGTCGCTGTTCTTCGTGCCGTTTCAGGTGCACTCGTGGCTGTTTGTCGCCCTGACCCTGCTGCTGACGGCGATACTCTTCTCGCTCGCCGGGCTGCTCAATGCGATTTTCGCCAAAACCTTTGATGATATCAGCCTGATCCCGACCTTCGTGCTGACGCCGCTCACCTACCTCGGCGGGGTCTTTTACTCCCTGACCCTGCTGCCGCCGTTCTGGCAGGCGCTGTCGCACCTGAACCCTATTGTCTACATGATAAGCGGCTTCCGCTTCGGTTTCCTCGGCATCAGCGATGTACCGCTGCCGACCACCTTCGGCGTGCTGGTACTGTTTATCGCAATCTTTTACCTGCTGTGCTGGTCTCTGATCCAGCGCGGGCGCGGTCTGCGCAGCTAACTTTCCCTTCCCCTCTCTCCGCCCTGGAGGGAGGGAATTTGATTGAACTCAGCATGTTCCGATCCCTACTCCGCTACACTACGTGCCAGCTAAGGAGCCGAGTGATGCTAGGTTGGGTTATTGCCTGCCGCGATGAGTGCGCGCAGGTGCTGTTAGATAAACTGGAAAACGCGTTCGGGCCGCTGGCCCGCTGCCGGGCGATAAACTTCAGGCGCGGCATGAGCAGCAATATGCTGAGCCGGATGATGTGCGATGCGCTGCACGATACCGATGTCGGCGAGGGCGTTATCTTTCTGACCGACAAGTCCGGCGAAGCGCCTTACCGCACGGCCTCGCTGATGAGCCACAAGCATTCGCACTGCGAGGTTATTTCCGGCATCAGCTACGAACTGCTGGCGCAGATGCTGCCGCTGCGCGAAAGCCTCAGCAGCGAGGCGTTTCGCAACGCCATCGTCGCCCTGGACGCTGATAACGTCAGCAGTCTGTGGCACCAGCAGCAGAAAAATCCGCCGTTCGTGCTGCTGCACGACCTTTATGCCAGCTGAGCGAGATTTTTGCTACAATCAGCGCATTCTATTTTGCCGGTTAAGATGATGCTGACTCGCCTTCTTCTCTGCTGCCTGCTGCTGGTCTGCACCAGCGCGTCGGCCGCCGCGCGCTATATGCAGACCACCGAGAATGCCGCCGTCTGGGGGCTGGTCGGCGATCGCGTGGTGACCGTCGGCAATATTCGCGCCGGACAGCGGCTGGCGGTCACGCCCACCGCCACGGACGCCTGGCAATTCCGCTTTGGCTTTGGCATCGGCTATATCGACAGAGGCCATCTGGCGCCGGTGCGGGGTAAACCTCACCTGCAGGATCCGCTCGGGGATTTGCAAAAGCCGCCCGGTAATCTCAACCTGGTCACCTGGCGCGACACGCCGGTCTATACCGCGCCCGACGCGCGCAGCCCGCGCTTTGGCACCCTGGCGGACAACCTGCGCTATCCGATCCAGAGCCGGCTGAAGGACCGGCTTAACGTTACCTGGATGCAGATCCGCATCGGCGATCGGCTGGCGTGGGTCAGCGGCCTCGACGCGCAGCTGGACGAGGGCATCCCGGTCCTCACGTATCACCACCTGCTGCGCGATGAAGAGAATGTCCGCTTTCGCCACACCTCGACCACCACCTCGGTGCGCGCTTTCAGCAACCAGATGACCTGGCTGCGCGATCGGGGCTACGCCACTCTGACGATGTACCAGCTTGAGGACTATCTGTATAACCGGCGCAACCTGCCGGGCAGGGCGGTGGTGCTCACCTTTGACGATGGGCTGAAGTCGATTTATCGCTATGCGTATCCCATCCTCCGCGACTACGGCTTTAAGGCGACGGCTTTTATCGTGTCATCGCGCATCAAGCGGCATCCGCAGAAGTGGGATCCGAAATCGCTGCAATTCCTCAGCGTGCCGGAGCTTGCGCAGATGCGCGACGTATTTGACTACCAGTCCCACACCCACTTTCTGCACCGCGTCGACGGCGACCGTCGGCCGGTGCTGCTCGATCGCAGCTATCACAATATTCTGTTCGATTTTACCCGCTCGCGCCGGGCGCTGGCGCAGTTCAATCCGCACGTTTTCTCTCTCTCATATCCGTTTGGCGGCTATAACGCGAAGGCCGTTGAGGCGGCGCGGGCCGCGGGATTTCATCTGGCGGTGACGACGGTGAAGGGGAAGGTTAGGCCGGGGGATAATCCGCTGCTGCTGAAGAGGCTCTATATTCTGCGCACCGATTCGCTGGAGACGATGGCGCGGCTGGTCGGCAACCAGCCGCGAGCGTAGTTAATCAGGCAACCTGCACCGGAATAGCCTTCGCGGTACGCTTCATTTCGTTATCGCCCTCGAAGTAGGCCACTTTCGGCCGCCAGGTGCGGGCCTCCGCGTCCGGCATGGTGACGAAGCTTGCGATAATCACAATATCGCCCACCGAGGCGCAGTGCGCGGCGGCGCCGTTCACCGAGATGATGCGCGAACCTCGCTCGGCGGCAATCGCATAGGTGGAGAAGCGCTTGCCGTTGCTGACGTTCCAGATGTCGATCGCTTCGTTTTCCAGAATACCCGCCGCGTCGAGGAAGTCCTGGTCAATGGCGCAGGAGCCTTCGTAGTGCAGGTCAGCCTGAGTGACCTTCACGCGGTGCAGTTTGCCCTGCAGCATAGTACGAATCATAGTGTTTACCTTGTTACCGTTTACTGTGGTTGCCCCTCCCCCCGGCAGAGCGCCAGGGTGAGGGGAAAAACGCTCAACATCCAACCAGTATCGCCCGCGAACTCAGCGGCGTCTACTGACCTAATTCCACCACTCTGTTATCAATCAGCCGCGCCTGGCCAAGCCACGCCGCCATCAAAATCACCGCCCGCCGGCTGCCTTCGCCCAGCTCAAGCAGCGTATCGGCGTCGCGGATCTGGATGTCGTCGGCGCGAAAGCCCTTCTCGTTCAGCGCCTGCGCCGCGAGGGCGATAATCTCCTCCAGCTCGCGCTCGCCGGCCTGCAGCTTGTCGGCCACCTCGGTCATCACCTTGTTAAGGCCGGGGGCAATTTTGCGCTGGTCGCTGGTCAGATAGCCGTTGCGCGAGCTGAGCGCCAGGCCGTCCTTCGCGCGCACGATAGGCACGCCGACGATCTCAATGTCGTAGCCCATGTCGGCCACCATTTTGCGGATCAGGGCCAGCTGCTGGTAATCTTTCTCACCGAAGCAGGCGATATCCGGCTGCACCATATTGAACAGCTTGCTGACGATGGTCGACACGCCGCGAAAGTGGCCGGGGCGGCTGGCGCCCTCCAGCATGGTGGAGATCCCCGGCACCTCGACGTAGGTCTGGCTGTCGGTGCCCTGCGGATAGACCTCCGCCGGGGCGGGCGCAAACACCAGCTCTACCTTGCGCTTGTTCAGCTTCTCGCTGTCTTCCTGCAGGGTGCGCGGATAGCGGGCGAGATCGTCCGGGCGGTCGAACTGCATCGGGTTAACGAAAATGCTGACCACCACCACGTCAGCGCGCGAGCGGGCCTCGTCCACCAGCTTCATGTGCCCATCGTGCAGGTTGCCCATGGTCGGCACCAGCGCAATGCGCTTGCCTTCCTGACGCAGGCGGCGGATATGCTGACGCAGCAGCGGCAGGGTCTCGATAATCAACACAACTCACTCCTTAATGGAAACTGTGCTCTTCGCCCGGATAGGCTCCGGACGCTACCTCGGCGATATACTGCTGTACCGCAGCGCGCATGTCGCCGGCTTCGGCGAGGAAATTTTTGGCAAACTTCGGAATATGGCCGCCGGTGATGCCGAAGGCGTCGTGCATCACCAGGATCTGGCCGTCGGTGACGTTACCCGCGCCGATGCCGATCACCGGGATGGTCAGCGCGTCGGTGATCCGCTTCGCGAGCTCCACCGGCACGCACTCCAGCACCAGCAGCTGGGCGCCGGCTGCTTCCAGCGCCAGGGCGTCGTCAAACAGCACCTGGGCGGCGTCGCCGCGCCCCTGCACCTTGTAGCCGCCGAAGACGTTGACCGACTGCGGGGTCAGGCCGAGGTGGCCGCAGACCGGGACCGCGCGCTCGGTGAGCATACGTACGGTCTCAGCCAGCCAGGCGCCGCCTTCAATCTTCACCATATTGGCACCGGCGCGCATCACCGCGGCGGCATTATCGAACGCCTGCTCCGGCGTGGCGTAGGCCATAAATGGCAGATCGGCGAGCAGCAGGGCATTTGGCGCGCCCCGGCGCACCGCCCGGGTGTGGTAGGCGATGTCGTCAACGGTGACCGGCAGCGTAGAGTCGTGGCCCTGGACCGTCATACCCAGCGAATCGCCGACCAGCATCACGCTGATACCCGCGTCGGCGAACAGCTTCGCGAAGCTAAAGTCATAGGCGGTGATGGTGGCAAAGCGCGTCTTATCCTGCTTATGCTTGCGCAGCAGGGAGATGGTGGTGGGTTTCATAAGATATCCTGATAGCAAAGCTCAAACTTGCGGCATTGTAGCAGGCGTACCCGGAGGGGCAATGACTTTGCGATTTACCAATAGTGCGGTTTTGCGCAGCCGAGAGCCTGCAGGCGTTCGGCCAGGGTGCTGCCGTCGGGAAAGCGCAGATCCGGGGCGATCTCCGCCAGCGGCCAGAGCATAAAGCCGCGGTTGTGCATGTCGTAGTGGGGGACCGTCAGGCGCTCGCTGCGGATGATGCGGTCACCGAACAGCATAATATCGAGATCCAGCGTGCGCGGCCCCCAGCGCTCGGCCTTGCGCACCCGGCCCTGCTGCAGCTCAATGCGCTGGGTCTGGTCGAGGAGTGCTTCCGGTTCAAGAAAGGTCTCCAGCGCCAGGGCGGCGTTGAGGTAGTCAGGCTGGTCCTGCGGGCCGAGCGGCGGCGTGCGGTAGAACGCCGAGACGGCGACGGTGCGGCTGTGCGGAATATCGCCGAGGGCGGCAATGGCGGCATTCACCTGATCGAGCGGTGAGGCCAGATTGCTGCCGATGGCGATGTAAACAAGGGTCATGCGCTGCCTTCGCGACGCGGGGCGCGCTTGCGCGGACGGCGATGGCGGCGGCGCGCGGCCGGCTCTTCGTCGATACCGCTCAGCATCTCTTTCTGCGCCGGCGGCGCGGCGACCTGGAATTCGCCCCACCACTGGGTCAGACGCTGCAGCTCGTGATTGCCTTCGGCTTCGGCGCGCAGCGCCAGCAGATCGTAGGCGGCGCGGAACTTCGGATGCTCCATCAGCTTCCAGGCGCGCTTGCCCTGGCGGCGGGACATCCGCAGCTGCAGCTGCCAGATATCGCGTATAAGCGTGGTGATGCGTTTCGGGATCGCCAGCGATTTGCAGGCTTCATCGAGCACGTCGTTCATCGCCAGCGCGAAGGCGTCGTAGTAGGCCAGACCGCCCTCCTGGGTAATGCGCTGGGCGGTTTCCAGCTGCGGATACCAGAACATGGCGGCAAACAGGAATGCCGGATTAACGCGCATATCGTTGTGGATGCGGTTATCGGTATTGCGCAGCACCTGGCTAATCATCCGCTCCATCGGGCTGTCGCCCTTCTCGGTAAAGTAGCGGGTGATCACCGGGAACATCGGCTGGGCCAGGCTGTATTCGTTGAGCAGCCGCCAGGTTTCATACCCGTAGCCCGCCTGCAGCAGCTTGAGCGACTCTTCAAACAGGCGCGCCGGCGGCACGTCGTTAATCAGCGTCGCCAGGCGCGGAATCGGCTCGGCGGTATCCTGGCTGATGGTCATGTTCAGCTTGGCGGCGAAGCGCACGGCGCGCAGCATCCGCACCGGATCTTCGCGGTAGCGGGTTTCCGGATTGCCGATCAGGCGAATAACGCCCTGCTGCAGATCGCGCATGCCGCCGACGTAATCGCGGACGGTAAAGTCGGCAACGCTGTAGTAAAGGCTGTTGATGGTGAAGTCGCGGCGCTGGGCGTCCTCTTCGATCGAGCCGAAGATATTATCGCGCAGCAGCATGCCGTTTTCGCCGCGCTGGGAGGTGGCGCGGTCCGCCGGGGAGCCGTCGTGGTGCCCGCGGAAGGTGGCGACTTCAATGATTTCCGGCCCGAACATCACGTGGGCGAGGCGGAAGCGGCGGCCCACCAGGCGGCAGTTGCGGAACAGCTTGCGCACCTGCTCCGGCGTAGCGCTGGTGGTGACGTCAAAATCTTTCGGCTTCTTGCCCAGCAGCAGATCGCGCACGCCGCCGCCGACGAGATACGCCTCGTAGCCCGCTTTGTTCAGGCGATAAAGAACCTTGAGGGCATTTTCACTGATATCTTTGCGGGAAATAGCGTGCTGCTCACGCGGAATGACCGTCATTTGGGGTTTTTCTTCGACGGTTTCAGCCCCGTTTTCATCACGGGTTAGCACCTTGCGGCAAAAATTAGCGACTCGGGTAAAAATGGTGCACCTCGGTTTTCGTATCAGTCGTCGGATGGCAGAGAAAAAAATAGCGGCTAATCATAGCTCAGAGAGAACCGTTTGAGAATGCCGGATTTGCCAGCGTCCACTCAGCCACCGCGTTTTTCAGCAGCGCCGCAAGGGATAAGTCGCGCCAGTCGTCGGCAACGGGCTGCTTAAGAAACTGCAAAGCCCGGACAATTTCCGGCCGCGGGTCGCCCTCGGGCAGCGCGGGGGCGTGGTTCTGCTTGGAGAGCTTATTGCCCTCGGCGTTCAGCGCCAGCGGCAGATGGATATACTCCGGCGGCTGCCAGCCGAAGTGCTGATAAAGGGATATCTGCCGCACGGTCGGCTCAATCAAATCGGCGCCGCGCACAATTTCGGTCACGCCCTGAAAGTGGTCGTCCACCACCACCGCCAGATTATAGGCAAAAAGCCCGTCGCGGCGGTGAATAATGAAGTCTTCCCGCGCAAGCCCCTCGTCGGTGGCGATCTCGCCGCGCAGGCGGTCATAAAAGCCGAGTACCGGCCGGGTCTGGCGCAGGCGCAGGGCGGCATTCTCTGCTCCGAGGCCCAGGTCGCGGCAGTGGCCGTCGTAAACGCCGCCGACGCTGTGGATGCGCGCCCGGGTGCAGGTGCAGTAGTAGCAAAGCCCCTGCGCCTTCAGCCAGGCCAGCCGCTCGCGGTAGGCGTCGTGGCGCTGCGACTGCCACAGCACCTCACCGTCCCAGTGCAGGCCGTAATGTTCCAGCTGGCGCAGAATCGCGTCGGCGGCACCGGGAACTTCACGGGGAGGGTCGATATCTTCGATACGTACCAGCCAGCGGCCCTGCTGCGCGCGGGCCTGCAGATAGCTGCCGAGGGCGGCTATCAGCGAGCCAAAGTGCAGTTCGCCGGAGGGGGAGGGGGCGAAGCGCCCGATATAGTCTGCGTTTTGCATAGTCTGAAAATGAACAAGGCGGGAGAAGACTCCCGCCTGAGTGATAATTAATCGCTATGAGTAATTAGCCAGCCATCTGTTTTTCGCGGATTTCCGCCAGCGTTTTGCAGTCGATGCACAGATCGGCTGTCGGACGCGCTTCCAGACGACGGATGCCGATTTCGACGCCGCAGGATTCGCAGTAGCCAAAATCTTCGTCTTCGACCTTCTTCAGCGTTTTCTCAATCTTTTTGATTAGTTTACGCTCGCGGTCACGGTTACGCAGTTCGAGGCTGAACTCCTCTTCCTGGGCGGCGCGGTCGACCGGGTCCGGGAAGTTTGCCGCTTCGTCCTGCATGTGCGTTACGGTACGATCAACTTCATCCCTGAGTTGGTTACGCCACGCTTCAAGAATACGCTTGAAGTGCGCCAGCTGGGCGTCGTTCATATACTCTTCGCCCGGCTTCTCTTGATACGGCTCCACCCCAGCGATGGCGAGAATACTCAGGGACGATGTTTTACGGATTTGCCCTTCTTGCATGTTGCTTCTCCTTAACACGCACTATCGATCCCCAGGTGGGGGAAAAAATCAGGCCGCTATAAATAGCAGATGCTTTTCCGGATAGCAATTATCTAAACGTTACACTTGACAACCCTGTGAGGAAAAGCGTATTTACGCACGCGATCGGCTCACTTGTTGTCCGGGCCGTCAGTGGGTTATAGCACAACCTTTAACGGTTCCTGCAACGTTATCATTTCGGCAGAGAGCGCTGCTTTGTAGGCCAGCACCTCCACCCCCTTGTTATAAGCTTCTTCTAATAGCTGCGCGTACTTAGCGTCGATATGGCGCGCGGGTGAAAAACAGGTAATGGCCGAGTGCAGCACCGTAAATAGCAGTACGGCGCGATCGCCTTCGGCCACCACGTTCATCAGTTCCCGCAGATGCTTCTGTCCGCGTTCCGTCACCGCGTCGGGGAAATAGCCCTGTTCCTGCTCTGCTAACGTCACTGATTTCACTTCAATATAGCAGTCAGGCCGCCCTTGCGCCTGTAGCTTTAGATCGATGCGGCTGCGTTCGGCGCCGTATTTAACCTCACTTTTTATCTCGCTATAACCAGTAAGTTCTGAAATATTCCCATTTTGTATCGCTTCTTTCGCAAGCTGATTGGCGCGCAGCGTATTGACGCAGATAAACGCCCCGCCCTGAGTTTCGGTCACTTCCCAGGTGTGGGGATACTTGCGGGTTTTACTCTCTGAGGTGGAGTACCAGACGGTATCGCCCGGCGTGGCGCAGCCGGTCATCGCCCCGGTATTAGGGCAGTGCAGCGTCAGCGCTTCGCCGTCGGGCGTAATGACGTCGGCGAGAAAGCGTTTGTAGCGCTTAATGAGGCGGGCGGGCCGTAGCGGCGGTAAAAACTGCATCTCTGTTCCTTATTCGTCAAGCGTCCAGCGCGCCAGCGCAGTGTAGCGGGTGCGGCCCCGCGAGAAGTCTGATTGATAGAGCGCAAACTCGGTGACCGGTACCGACCAGCGAAAGCCGGGCGCGGGAATGGCGACCCGGTTTGCGGTATCGCGCAGCAGAGTGATGTGCGGATGAAACGGCTGCGGGCTCTGGTAGCAGCCGCTGCGCGCCGCCTGGGCGCGCAGCATATTCGCCAGCTGCAGCAGGCCGCGCGGCGGCTGGCGGGTGCCGAGCCACACCACCCGGGAGCGCAGCCACTGCCCGGCATCGTCAAGCGCCAGCGTAAAGCCGGGCTGGCGAATGCGCCCGGCCATCGCGCACAGCGCCCGCTGTTTCTCCGGGCTGACGTCGCCGAGAAAGGCCAGCGTCAGATGCAGGTTAGCGGCGGCCACCGGGCGTCCGGCATCGTCGGCAAAGTGCGCCGCGCGCCAGTGGACTATCTGCTGCTGCACGTCATCGGGAAGCGCAAGGGCGAAAAAGAGGCGTTTTGACTCGGACATAGCGGGGACTCGGTAATGGCTCGGGCCAATGCTACAATGCCTGCCCCTGTAAAGTCATCCCCGGAGCCCTTCGTGTCCTCTTTGCCCGTTGCCGCTATTCTTCCTGAACTTCTCCAGGCGCTGAGCGCCGCGCCGCAGGTGCTGCTCAACGCGCCCACCGGCGCCGGTAAGTCCACCTGGCTGCCGCTGCAGATCCTGCGCCATGGCGGCGTCAGCGGTAAAATTATCCTGCTGGAGCCGCGCCGGCTGGCGGCGCGCAACGTCGCCCAGCGGCTGGCGGAGCTGCTCGGCGAGAAGCCCGGCGAAACGGTCGGCTACCGGATGCGGGCCGACACCTGCGTCAGCGACGCCACCCGGCTGGAGGTAGTGACCGAGGGTATTCTGACCCGCATGTTGCAGCAGGACCCCGAGCTGTCCGGCGTCGGGCTGGTTATTCTCGATGAGTTTCACGAGCGCAGCCTGCAGGCGGATCTGGCGCTGGCGCTGCTGCTCGATGTCCAGCAGGGGCTGCGCGACGATCTGCGGCTGCTGATTATGTCGGCGACGCTGGACAACGACCGCCTGCGGGCGCTGCTGCCGGACGCGCCGGTGATTGTTTCCGAGGGCAGGGCGTTTCCGGTAGAGCGCCGCTATCTTTCGCTGTCCGCGCACCAGCGCTTTGACGAGGCGGTAGCGGCCGCTGCCGCCGGGCTGCTGCGCGAAGAGTCCGGTTCGATGCTGCTGTTTTTGCCCGGCGTCGGCGAAATCCAGCGGGTGCAGGAGCAGCTCGCCTCCCGGGTTGCCGCCGACGTGGTGCTCTGCCCGCTGTACGGCGCGCTGCCGCTGAGTGAGCAGCGCAAAGCGATTCTGCCCGCCGCAAAGGGCGCGCGCAAAGTGGTGCTGGCGACCAACATCGCCGAAACCAGCCTGACCATTGAGGGGATCCGCCTGGTGGTCGACTGCGCCCAGGAGCGGGTGGCCCGCTTCGACGCGCGCACCGGCCTCACGCGGCTGGTGACCCAGCGCGTCAGCCAGGCCTCAATGACCCAGCGCGCGGGCCGCGCCGGGCGGCTTGAGCCGGGCATCAGCCTGCACCTGATAGGTAAAGAGCAGGCGGAGCGGGCGGCGGCGCAGGGCGATCCGGAGATCCTGCACAGCGATCTCAGCGGCCTGCTGATGGAGCTGCTGCAGTGGGGATGTCAGGATCCGGCCCAGCTGAGCTGGCTGGATCTGCCCCCGGAGGCCAACCTTGCCGCCGCCCGCCGGCTGCTGGCGCAGCTTGGCGCCTTCGACGGCCAGCGCCTCACCGCCGTCGGACAGAAGATGGCCGCGCTCGGCAACGATCCGCGGCTGGCGGCGATGCTGGCGACGGCGGCAGAGGCCGACGACCGCGCCACGGCGGCAAAGCTGGCGGCCATACTCGAAGAGCCGCCCCGGGGCGGCAGCGCCGACCTCGGCGCGGCATTTTCCCGCAATCAGCCCAACTGGCAGCAGCGGGCGAAGGCGCTGGTACAGCGCATGAAGGGCGGGGCGGGCGCGCCGGATGCCGGACGCATTGCGCCGCTGCTGGCGCGCGGCTTTGCCGACCGCATCGCCCGCCGCCGCGGGCAGGAGGGGCGCTACCAGCTGGCCAACGGCATGGGCGCGATGCTCGACGCCGACGACGCGCTGGGCCGCCACGAATGGCTCATCGCCCCGCTGCTGCTGCAGGGCAGCCAGTCGCCGGACGCCCGCATCCTGCTGGCGCTGCCGCTGGATATTGACGCTCTGGCGGCCGATGCGCCGCAGCTGCTCAGCCAGTCGGATACCGTCGAGTGGGACGAGGCCCAGGGCACCCTGAAGGCCTGGCGGCGCTCGCGCATCGGCCAGCTGACGGTGAAGGTGCAGCCGCTGGCGAAGCCCTCCGAAGAGGAGCTGCACCGGGCGATGCTCAACGGCATTCGCGATAAGGGACTCGGGGTGCTTAACTGGACGCCGGAGGCGGAGCAGCTGCGCCTGCGCATCGCCCGCGCGGCGCAGTGGCTGCCGGAGGAGAGCTGGCCCGCAGTTGACGACGCGGCGCTGCTGGCGGGGCTCGAAGCGTGGCTGCTGCCGCAGATGGGCGGCGTACACTCCCTCAGGGCGCTCAAGGCGCTGAACGTCGCGCAGGCGCTACAGAGCCTGCTGCCATGGTCGTTACGTCAACGGCTGGATAGTGAGCTGCCCACGCATTACACTGTGCCCACCGGCAGCCGGATTGCGCTACGCTATGACGCTGATAATCCTCCGGTCCTGGCGGTGCGGATGCAGGAGATGTACGGCGAGGCGGCCACGCCGACTGTCGCCTGCGGCCGCGTGCCGCTGGTGCTGGAGCTGCTGTCGCCCGCCCACCGCCCGCTGCAGGTAACCCGCGATCTGGCGGCGTTCTGGGCGGGAAGCTACCGCGAGGTGCAAAAAGAGATGAAGGGGCGCTATCCGAAGCACGTCTGGCCGGACGATCCGGCGAATACGGCGCCGACGCGGCGGACGAAGAAGTATTCGTAGCCGGGCCCTTTCACCCGCAGGCGAAGGTCTGCACAGCCCGCTCCCTCTCCTCTCAGGGGAGAGGGGCAGGGCGAGGGGGAAAACCTCGCCACCATTTTGAGAGATTTCTTCTTCCGCCCGCGGGCGGAGAACATGAGAATCAGGCGCTTATGCCTGGATATTGCGGAGAGAGAGCATGGCGGGGAATGACCGCGAGCCGATTGGGCGCAAGGGGAAAAAGCCCGCGCGTCCGGCGAAGCAAAAGGTAAGCCGTCGTCGCCTCAGGGACGATGAGTACGACGACGAGTATGAATACGATGATGAGGATGACGCACCCATGCCGCGTAAAGGAAAAGGCAAAGGCAACAGGCCGCGCGGCAAGCGCGGCTGGTTCTGGCTGCTGGTCAAACTGGGCATCGTTTTTGCGGTACTGATTGCCATCTACGGCGTCTACCTGGATCAGAAGATCCGCCACCGCATCGACGGCAAGGTCTGGCAGCTGCCGGCGGCGGTCTATGGCCGGATGGTCAACCTTGAGCCGGATATGGCGATCAGCAAAAACGAGATGGTGCGCCTGCTGACGGCGACCCAGTATCGTCAGGTGACCGCGATGACCCGGCCGGGCGAGTTTACCGTCCAGGCCCACAGCATCGAGATGATCCGCCGCCCGTTCGATTTCCCGGACAGTAAAGAGGGGCAGGTGCGCGCGCGCCTGACGTTTGACGGCGACAGGCTCGAGAGCATCACCAACATCGACAACAATCGCCAGTTCGGCTTCTTCCGCCTCGATCCGCGCCTCATTACCATGATGTCGTCGCCCAACGGCGAGCAGCGGCTGTTCGTGCCGCGCAGCGGCTTCCCGGATCTGCTGGTGGATACGCTTATCGCCACCGAAGACCGCCACTTCTACGAGCATGACGGCATCAGCTTCTACTCGATGGGGCGCGCGGTGCTGGCGAACCTGATGGCGGGCCGCACGGTGCAGGGGGCGAGTACCCTCACCCAACAGCTGGTGAAAAACCTGTTCCTGACCAGCGAGCGCTCCTACTGGCGTAAGGCCAATGAGGCCTACATGGCGCTGATCATGGACGCCCGCTACAGCAAGGACCGCATCCTTGAGCTGTACATGAACGAGGTCTACCTCGGCCAGAGCGGCGATAACGAGATCCGCGGCTTCCCGCTGGCGAGCCTTTACTACTTCGGCCGCCCGGTCGAGGAGTTGAGCCTTGACCAGCAGGCGCTGCTGGTCGGCATGGTGAAGGGGGCGTCCATCTATAATCCGTGGCGCAACCCGAAGCTGGCGCTGGAGCGGCGTAACCTGGTGCTGCGCCTGCTGCAGCAGCAGAAGATCATCGATCAGGAGCTGTACGACATGCTCAGCGCCCGCCCGCTGGGCGTGCAGCCGCGCGGCGGCGTGATCTCCCCGCAGCCTGCCTTTATGCAGCTGGTGCGCCAGGAGCTGAACGCTAAGCTCGGCGATAAGGTGAAAGACCTCTCCGGCGTGAAGATTTTCACCACCTTTGATTCCGTGGCCCAGGATGCCGCTGAAAAAGCGGCGACCGAAGGCATTCCGGTGCTCAAGAAGCAGCGCAAGCTGAGCGATCTGGAAACGGCGATGGTGATTGTCGACCGCTACACCGGCGAAGTCCGGGCGATGGTCGGCGGCGCGGAGCCGCAGTTTGCCGGTTACAACCGCGCCATGCAGGCCCGCCGTTCGATTGGCTCTCTGGCCAAGCCGGCGACCTATCTGACGGCGCTGAGCCAGCCGAACAGCTATCGTCTCAACACCTGGATTGCCGATGCGCCGATCACCATCCCGCAGCCCGGCGGCAAGAGCTGGTCGCCGCAGAACGACGACCACCGCTTCAGCGGCCAGGTGATGCTGGTGGATGCCCTGACGCGTTCGATGAACGTCCCGACCGTTAATCTCGGCCTGGCGCTGGGGCTGCCGGCGGTGACCGATACCTGGCAGAAGCTGGGCGTGCCGAAAGATCAGCTGCATCCGGTCCCGGCCATGCTGCTCGGGGCGCTCAACCTGACGCCGATTGAAGTGGCGCAGGCGTTCCAGACTATCGCCAGCGGCGGTAACCGCGCGCCGCTGTCGGCGCTGCGTTCGGTGATCGCCGAGGACGGCACGGTGCTCTATCAGAGCTATCCGCAGGCCGAGCGTGCGGTACCGGCCCAGGCGGCGTACATGACGCTGTGGACCATGCAGCAGGTGGTTCAGCGCGGCACCGGCCGCCAGCTGGGGGCGAAATACCCCGGCCTGCACCTGGCGGGGAAAACCGGGACCACCAACAATAACGTCGATACCTGGTTCGCCGGCATCGACGGGCGTGAAGTGGCTATCACCTGGGTGGGCCGCGATAATAACCAGCCGACGAAGCTGTACGGCGCCAGCGGGGCGATGTCTATCTATCAGCGCTACCTGGCGAACCAGTCGCCGATCCCGCTGGATCTGACGCCGCCGGAGGATATCGTCAATATGGGCGTCGATGACGGCGGCAACTTCGTCTGCGGCGGCGGCGGGATGCGCCAGCTACCGGTCTGGACCACCAATCCGGACGCGCTCTGCCAGCAGAGTCAGCCGCAGCAGCAGAGCGGCAATCCGTTCGATCAGTCCTCTCAGCCGCAGCAGCCGCAACAGCAGCAACAGCAACAGCAGCAGCCGGAAAAAGAGAAGAGCGACGGCGTTGCCGGCTGGATCAAGGATATGTTCGGCGGTAACTGATAGTCCCTTCAGGCCTGCCCCCGCCGCTGACGGCGGGGGCAGGCTTTTTTTTGGCCGTAATACTGCCTCACTACGCCTTCTTAAGACCTATTCAAAAAGTGGTTATTTCCTGAACCCTCAGTAAGCGCGGGGTGGTCTTGTGCTTGCTATCACAAACGCGCTTCGCCTATTATCGCGCTGGCATAATAATAATTATCGTTCACGTTCTTGTTCATCCAACTCCATCAGAGAAGCATCATGGCGCGTCACAACACTATTAATACCCCTTTGCGCAGGCTTGCGGTCGTCGTGGCTACCGCTGCGGGCAGCATGTCCTGGTATGCCCAGGCAGCGGATACAACCAAAAAAGAGGAAACCCTCGTCGTTACCGCCGCCGCGCCGCAAGAGAGCGCCTGGGGACCGGCGCCGACTATCGCGGCCAAGCGCACCGCGACCGCCACCAAAACCGATACGCCGATTGAGAAGACCCCGCAGTCGATTTCCGTGGTGACGCGCCAGGAGATGGATATGCGCCAGCCGGAAACGGTAAAAGAGGCGCTGAGCTATACGCCGGGCGTGTTTGCAACCCGCGGCAGTTCGAATACTTATGATGTGGTGTCGATTCGCGGCTTTACGTCGCCGACCACGGTGAACACCAACCAGTACCTGGACGGCATTAAGCTGCAGGGCAATAACTACTCTGAAGTGTCGATGGATCCGTGGTTTCTGGAGCGCGTGGAGCTGATGCGCGGTCCGGTATCGGTACTGTACGGTAACAGTAACCCCGGCGGCGTGGTAAGTATGGTCAGCAAGCGGCCGACCACTGAACCGCTGCGCGTGATCCAGTTTAAAGCGGGCTCCCACAGCCTGTGGCAGACCGGCTTTGACTTCAGCGATGCGCTGGATGACGATGGCGTCTGGTCCTACCGCCTGACCGGGCTCGGCAAGCAGGAGAATGCTCAGCAGAATGGCGTTCAGTCGAAACGCTATGCTATCGCGCCCTCGTTCAGCTGGCGTCCGGATGCCAATACCGACTTTACCTTCCTGAGCAACTTCCAGAGCGATCCGGAAGCGGGCTACTACGGCTGGCTGCCGCGCCAGGGCACCGTGGTGCCGTACGTGGACGCCAACGGCAATTCGCACAAGCTGCCGAAGGATTTCAACGAGGGCGATCCGGACAATAAGATGGAGCGCCGCCAGCAGATGGTGGGCTACGCCTTCAGCCACGCCTTTAATGACACTTTTACCGTGCGCCAGAATCTGCGCTATACGCGGGTGCATACGCTGTATCGCTCGGTATACGGGTATGGTTTTGGCGAGCAGCCCAAACCGGGAATACTTGAGCGGAACTATGTTCGATCTGATGAAGATCTGACGGATTTTGACGTTGATACGCAGTTGCAGAGTAAATTTGCTACCGCTGCCGTAGAGCATACTCTGCTGACGGGTGTTGATTATCTGCGCAGCCGCAACGATGTCGATGCCCAGTACGGTACCGGCGATCCGCTCGATTTAACCCATCCGGGGAGCGGACGCTCTGCTATTTATCCTTTTACTGATAAATATCAGGTCGTTAACCGTCTGGAGCAGACCGGGCTTTATATCCAGGACCAGGCAGAGTGGGACAAGTGGGTACTGACTCTCGGCGGGCGCTACGACTTTGCGAAAACCAGCGTTCAGACTCGCGCGACAAGCTATGCCGCTGAGAGCGTGAATACGAATCGCGATCAGGCTTTCACCTGGCGCGGTGGCCTTAACTATCTGTTTGATAACGGCATCTCGCCCTACTTTAGCTACAGTGAATCGTTTGAGCCTAACTCAGGCCGCTCTTCCACTAACCAAGCGTTCGATCCTTCTCGCGGCAAACAGTATGAAGCCGGGGTGAAATATTTGCCGAAAGACAGGCCGATTAGCCTGACAGCTTCAGTCTTCCAGATAACTAAAGACAAAAACCTGAACGCCGATCCTAATGACCGTCTGGGTATATATTCGGTGCAGGACGGTAAAATTCGCTCGCGCGGACTGGAGTTAGAAGCGAAAGCGGCGCTGACGGCCAATGTTAACCTGACGGCTGCCTACAGCTACACGGATGTTAAGTATACGGAAGACACGCTTTATAAACACAAGCGTCCGGTAGAAGTCCCGCGTCACCAGGCCTCCCTGTGGACTGATTACACCTTCCACGAGACGGCGCTTAGCGGCCTCACTCTCGGGGCGGGCGTGCGCTATGTGGGCGATACCTCCAGCTTCTACTCCAATACCTATGCGGACGAGAGCAAGCGTAACCACACCTTTAACGTCTCCAGCTACACCGTGGCCGACGCTACCATTAAGTACGACCTGGCGCGCCTCGGCCTGCCCGGCTCTTCGGTGGGCGTTAACGTGAATAACCTGTTCAACCGCAAATACGTCTCCAGCTGCTATCGCGATTACGCGTGCTACTGGGGCGCCGAGCGTCAGATAACCGGTACCGCCACCTTTAGTTTCTAACCTGCTGACGGGCGCGCCTGGCGCGCCCTTTACTACGTTGGGCCGCTATTTTGCATAACATCCCCCGCTCGCAAACCACCTTCACCCTGCGCGACGTCACCTTCCGCGTACCGGACCGCACGCTGCTGCACCCGCTGTCGATCTCTTTTCCGGCGGGCAAGGTCACCGGTCTTATTGGCCACAACGGCTCCGGCAAATCGACGCTGCTGAAGATGCTCGGCCGCCACCAGCCGCCGTCGGAGGGCGAGATCCTGCTCGACGCCCAGCCGCTGGCGAGCTGGAGCAGCAAATTCTTTGCCCGCAAAGTCGCCTATCTGCCGCAGCAGCTTCCGCCGGCGGAGGGGATGACCGTGCGCGAGCTGGTGGCGATTGGCCGCTATCCGTGGCACGGCGCGCTGGGCCGCTTCGGCGCGCTCGACCGGGAGAAAGTCGAGGAGGCGATCGCGCTGGTGGGCCTTAAGCCGCTGGCGGGGCGGCTGGTGGACAGCCTCTCCGGCGGCGAGCGCCAGCGGGCGTGGATAGCGATGCTGGTGGCCCAGGACAGCCGCTGCCTGCTGCTCGATGAACCGACGTCGGCGCTGGATATCGCCCACCAGGTGGATGTCCTGGCGCTGGTGCACCGCCTCAGCCAGCAGCGCGGGCTGACCGTGATTGCCGTGCTGCACGACATCAATATGGCGGCGCGCTACTGCGACTATCTGGTGGCCCTGCGCGGCGGCAAGCTTATCGCTCAGGGCGAGCCGGCGGCCATCATGCGCGGCGAAACCCTGGAGCAGATCTACGGCATTCCGATGGGGATCCTGCCGCATCCCGCGGGCGCGGCCCCGGTGAGCTTTGTTCTCTGATGAATGATGCCTTTGCAATAAACCGCCGCCGCCTGCTGGCGGCAATGGCCCTCTCTCCGCTGCTCTGGCGGGCGGGCGTCGCCCGCGCCGCCGCCCCGGATCTGCGGCGCATCGTGGCCCTCGAGTGGCTGCCGGTGGAGCTGCTGCTGGCCCTCGGCGTGATGCCTTACGGCGTCGCCGACGTGCCCAACTACCGGCTGTGGGTCAACGAGCCCGCGCTTGCCGACTCGGTTATCGACGTCGGGCTGCGCACGGAGCCGAATCTTGAGCTGCTGACCGAGCTGAAGCCCTCTTATCTCTTCTGGTCCGCGGGCTACGGCCCGGCTGAGACGACGCTGGCGCGCATTGCGCCGGGGCGCGGCGTTAACTTCAGCGACGGTAAGCAGCCGCTGCTGCTGGCCCGCCGCTCGCTGCTGGAGATGGGCCAGCTGCTCGGGCTGGAGAGCCGGGCCCGGCAGCACCTTGACGACTTCGATCGGTTTGTGGCCGCGCACCGGCCGCGCTTTGCCGGGCGTGGTTCGCGCCCGCTGCTGATGATTTCGCTCCTCGATCCCCGCCACGCGCTGGTATTTGGCCCCAACAGCCTGTTCCAGCCGCTCCTCGACGATTTCGGTATCGTCAACGCCTGGCAGGGCGAGACCAACTTCTGGGGCAGCGAAGTGGTGGGCATTGACCGGCTGGGCGGGTTTAAAGATGCCGATGTCATCTGCTTCGACCACGGCAACGAGGGCGATATGCGCGCGCTGTCGGCATCGCCGCTGTGGCAGGCGATGCCGTTCGTTCGCCGGGGCCGCCTGCAGCGGGCGCCGGCGGTGTGGTTTTACGGCGCAACCCTGTCGGCGATGCGCTTTATCCGCATTCTGGACCGGGCGCTGGGAGGCCAGTCATGAGTCCGCGCTTCGCCCGCTTCCCGACGCTTCTGCTGCTGGCGCTGGCCGCCGCCGCGCTGTGGCTGAGCTGGCACAACGTTAGCCAACTGCTGCCGCGCGACCAGTGGATGCAGGCGCTGCTGCGCCCGGATATCGACAGTATTCAGCAGATGCTGTTCCACTACAGCCTGCTGCCGCGGCTCGCCGTTTCACTGCTGGTCGGCGCCGGGCTGGGGCTGGTGGGCGTCCTGTTTCAGCAGGTGCTGCGCAATCCGCTGGCGGAGCCGACCACGCTTGGCGTCGCCACCGGCGCCCAGCTGGGCATTACCGTCACCACGCTGTGGGCGATCCCGGGCCAGACAGGCACGCAGTTTGCCGCCCTGGCCGGCGCCTGCCTGGTGGGCCTGCTGGTGTTCGGCGTCTCCTGGGGCAAGCGGCTGTCGCCGGTGACGCTGATCCTCGCCGGGCTGGTGGTGAGCATGTACTGCGGGGCGGTGAATCAACTGCTGGTGATTTTCCATCACGATCAGCTGCAGAGCATGTTTCTGTGGAGCAGCGGTACCCTGACCCAGACCGACTGGCACGTCGTGCGGGGGCTGGCGCCGCAGCTGCTCGGCGGCGCAATGCTGACGCTGCTGCTGCTGCGCCCCCTGACCCTGATGGGGCTGGACGACGGCGTTGCCCGCAATCTCGGACTGGCGCTCTCCCTGGCGCGGCTGGCGGCCCTGGCGCTGGCGATTGTTATCAGCGCGCTGCTGGTGAATGCGGTGGGCATTATCGGCTTTATCGGCCTGTTCGCGCCGCTGCTGGCGAAGCTGCTCGGCGCGCGCCGCCTGCTGGCCCGGCTGATGCTGGCGCCGCTGATAGGCGCGCTGCTGCTGTGGCTGTCGGACCAGGTCATTCTCTGGCTCTCCCGGGTATGGATGGAAGTCTCTACCGGTTCGGTCACCGCGCTGCTCGGCGCGCCGCTGCTGCTGTGGCTGCTGCCGCGCCTGCGCAGCATCAGCGCCCCGGCGATGAACGCCGGCGATCGCGCTGCCGCCGAGCGTGGGCGGGTGGTCGCCTGGGCGCTGGCGGTCCTGGCCCTGCTGCTGGTGGCGATAGCCATTGCCCTGTCGCTGGGGCGCGGCACCGAAGGCTGGCGCTGGGCCAGCGGCGACCTGCTCGACGCCCTGCTGCCCTGGCGCGCCCCGCGCATCCTGGCGGCGCTGATGGCCGGGATGATGCTGGCGGTGGCGGGCTGCATTATCCAGCGCCTGACCGGTAACCCGATGGCCAGCCCGGAAGTGCTGGGGATCTCCTCCGGCGCGGCCTTCGGCGTGGTGCTGATGCTGTTCCTCGTGCCGGGCAACGCCTTTGGCTGGCTGCTGCCGGCGGGCAGCCTCGGGGCGGCGGCGACGCTGCTGATTATCCTGATAGCCGCCGGGCGCGGCGGCTTCTCCCCGCACCGTATGCTGCTGGCGGGAATGGCGCTCAGCACCGCGTTCACCATGCTGCTGATGCTGCTGCAGGCGAGCGGCGATCCGCGCATGGCGCAGATTTTGACGTGGATATCCGGCTCAACCTACGGCGCCACCTGGCCGCAGGTGCTGCACACCGGCGCGGTGATGCTGGTGCTGCTGGCGCTGACGCCGCTGTGCCGCCGCTGGCTGACCATCCTGCCGCTCGGCGGCGATACCGCCCGCGCGGTGGGCGTGGCGATAACGCCGTCGCGTATTGCTCTGCTGCTGCTGGCCGCCGCGCTGACGGCGGCGGCCACTATGACCATCGGCCCGCTCAGCTTCGTCGGCCTGATGGCGCCGCACATCGCGCGGATGATGGGATTTCGCCGGACGATGCCGCACATCGTTCTGTCGGCGCTGGCGGGAGGTATTCTGCTGGCGTGCGCCGACTGGGGCGGGCGGATGCTGATGTTCCCCTACCAGGTACCGGCGGGGCTGCTGTCGACGTTTATCGGCGCGCCGTACTTTATTTATCTGCTGAGGAAGCAGAGCAGGTAGGCTCGGGATGTCCACCTCTCCCTGAAGGAGAGGTGGAGGGATAGCCGGTGTTACAGCTTCGCAAACACCTTCCGCGCCGCATCAACGGTGCGGTTGATATCCTCTTCGCTGTGCGCCACGGACATAAAGCCCGCTTCAAACGCCGACGGCGCAAAGTAGACGCCTTCCTCCAGCATCAGGTGGAAGAAGTGCTTAAAGCGCTCCACGTCGCACTTCACTACGTCCTGATAGCAGGTTACGGTTTTAGCATCGGTGAAGAAGATCCCGAACATGCCGCCGACGTTATTGACCACCAGCGGAATATTGGCCTCGGCCGCGGCCTCCAACAGACCTTCCGCCAGCTGATTGGTCAGGCTGGTCAGCGTTTCATGCACGCCCGGCTGGGCGACTTCGTTGAGGCAGGCGAAGCCCGCCGCCATTGCAATCGGGTTGCCGGAGAGGGTGCCCGCCTGATAGACCGGCCCGGTCGGCGCGATGGCTTCCATCACCTCGCGGCGGCCGCCGAAGGCGCCCACCGGCATCCCGCCGCCGATGATTTTACCCAGGCAGGTCAGATCCGGCACCACGCCGTAGTAGTCCTGGGCGCCCGCCAGCGCAACGCGGAAGCCGGTCATCACTTCGTCGATAATCAGCAGGGCGCCAAACTCATCGCACAGGGCACGCAGGCCGGGCAGGAATTCCGGCTGCGGCGGGACGCAGTTCATGTTGCCGGCGACCGGTTCTACGATGATGCAGGCGATCTCCTGCGGGTACTGCTCAAAGGCGGCGCGCACGGAGTCCAGATCGTTATAGGTACAGGTCAGAGTATGCCTGGCGAAGTCCGCCGGTACGCCCGGCGAGTTCGGCTGGCCGAGGGTCAGGGCGCCGGAGCCGGCCTTCACCAGCAGGCAGTCGGCGTGGCCGTGATAGCAGCCCTCAAATTTGATAATCTTGTCGCGGCCGGTGAAGCCGCGCGCCAGTCGAATGGCGCTCATGGTGGCCTCGGTGCCGGAGTTCACCATTCGCACCATATCCATCGTCGGCACCAGTTCGGTGACCAGCGCCGCCATTTTGACTTCCATCTCAGTCGGGGCGCCGAAGCTCAGGCCGCGCTGGGCGGCTTCGATCACCGCGTTGCGGATGGCCGGGTGGTTGTGGCCCAGCACCATCGGCCCCCAGGAGCCGACGTAGTCGATATAGGCTTTGCCATCAACGTCATACAGGTAAGCGCCGTCGGCCCGTTCGATAAACAGAGGGGTACCGCCAACGCCGGTAAAGGCGCGGACCGGCGAGTTGACGCCGCCGGGGATAAGGTCCTGGGCGGCGCTGTAGAGAGTATCAGATTTGCTCATGGCGAAGTTCCTGGTTCGTTGAAAGCATGTTAGCCGTCTATTCTAAGTTATTCCCCTGCGGTTATGAAAGTTTTGCCCAATTGAAACAAACTGCAAATGGCGGTTTTTTATGGCGACGTGTCGCGCGGCGCTGGTTACAATGCGCGCTGCGAATTGTATTACCAATAAATGATAATGACATGAAAGCAGAGACTCCCTCTTTTGAATCACAACAGATAATCCGCCTGCGCCGGGGCGATGCGGTTCGCCGCCTGGTGCAGCGGGATAAAACGCCGCTGGCCGTCCTGCTGATGGCGGCGGTGGTCGGCACCCTGGCAGGGCTGGTGGGCGTCGCCTTTGAGCGGGCGGTGCACTGGGTAAATGACGCGCGCGTGGAGTCGCTGCTGCACGCCAACAGCATCCTGGTCTGGCCGCTGGCGTTTATTCTCTCCGGGCTGCTGGCGATGGTCGGCTACTGGCTGGTCAGGCGCTTTGCGCCGGAGGCAGGCGGGTCGGGCATTCCCGAGATCGAAGGCGCGCTGGAGGAGCTGCGCCCGGTGCGCTGGTGGCGGGTGATCCCGGTGAAGTTTATCGGCGGCATGGGTACCCTCGGCGCCGGGATGGTGCTGGGGCGCGAAGGGCCGACCGTCCAGCTCGGCGGTAACGTTGGACGCATGGTGCTGGATATCTTCCGCCTGCGTAAGCCCGAGGCGCGCCATACCCTGCTGGCGACCGGGGCGGCGGCTGGCCTGACGGCGGCGTTCAACGCGCCGCTGGCCGGGATCCTGTTTATCCTTGAAGAGATGCGCCCGCAGTTTCGCTACAACCTGATCTCCATTAAGGCCGTGTTTATCGGCGTGATCATGTCCTGCGTGGTATTCCGCATCTTCAACGGCGAAAGCGCGGTCATTGAGGTCGGCAAGCTGACCAATGCCCCGGTTAACACCCTCTGGCTCTATCTGGTGCTGGGGATGATCTTCGGCTGCGTCGGGCCGCTGTTTAACTTTCTGGTACTGCGCACCCAGGACATGTTCCAGCGCATCCACGGCGGCGAGATTAAAAAGTGGGTGCTGATCGGCGGCCTGCTCGGCGGCATCTGCGGCGTGCTGGGGCTGATCACCCCGGAGGCGGCGGGCGGCGGTTTTAATCTGATCCCGATTGCGGCGGCCGGGCAGTACGGCGTCGGCCTGCTGATGTTTATCTTTATTGCCCGCGTGGTCACCACGCTGCTCTGCTTCTCCTCCGGCGCGCCGGGCGGTATTTTTGCGCCGATGCTGGCGCTGGGCACCCTGCTCGGGACGGCATTTGGCATGGCGGCGGCGGTGTGGTTCCCCGCTTATCACCTGCAGGCGGGCACCTTCGCCATCGCCGGGATGGGCGCGCTGTTTGCGGCCTCCGTGCGCGCCCCGCTCACCGGCATCGTGCTGGTACTGGAGATGACGGACAATTACCAGCTCATTCTGCCAATGATTATTACCTGCCTGGGTGCCACTCTGCTGGCACAGTTCCTCGGCGGCAAGCCGCTCTATTCAACAATCCTGGCCCGCACGCTGGCGAAGCAGAATGCCGAAAAAGCGCAGCAGGAAAAGGCGCTCGCCGGGGAGAATACTTGAAGGTTTGCACCGCGTGACGGATAATAGCGAGAAATATCTGGCTAAACTATCGCCAGATGCTGAATTGACTGGAGTATGACATGAGTGACGACGTAGCAGCGCTGCCCCTGCAGTTTACCGACGCGGCGGCCAGCAAAGTAAAAAACCTGATCGCGGATGAAGACAATCCCAACCTGAAACTGCGCGTCTACATTACCGGCGGCGGCTGCAGCGGTTTTCAGTACGGCTTTACCTTTGACGATCAGATCAACGACGGCGATATGACCATCGAAAAGCAGGGCGTTGGCCTGGTGGTCGACCCGATGAGCCTGCAGTATCTGGTCGGCGGTTCCGTGGACTATACCGAAGGTCTGGAAGGGTCACGCTTTATCGTGACTAACCCTAACGCTAAAAGCACCTGCGGCTGCGGCTCCTCCTTCAGTATCTGATGCATCCCGCATAACGCTACCGGCGGAGCCTGAGTCATGCGTAGGCCCGGGCAAGCGAAGCGCCGCCGGGCGTAATCACCGCGCTGAACCTTTGCGCAGCCCTCCGTCGGATGGCGCTGCGCTTATCCGACCTACTTTCCCCTATCATCCAGCGCAAATGTCGGCAGCTTGAGGTGCCAGTGTATCGCCGCCAGGCGGATAACCAGCGTCACCAGCATGCCCAGCATGGCGGCATTTTCCAGCGACATGCCGAAGGTATAGTGCGCCGTGGCGTGGACGATGCCGCCGGCGATGCAGGCGGTGGCGTAAATTTCGGTGCGCAGGATCATCGGCACTTCGCGGGCCAGCACGTCGCGAATGATGCCGCCGCCGACGCCGGTCACCACGCCCATGCAGACAGCGACCAGTGGCCCGGTTCCGGCGATAAACGCTTTGTTGACGCCGATGCCGACGAACACCGCCAGCCCCACGGCGTCGAGCACCGGCAGCAGCCATTTCGGCATCCGCCGCGGCTGGCGCACCAGCAGAATAGTCAGCATGCTGGTGACCATCGCCACCACCAGATCGGTAGGATCTTTCACCCAGAATACCGGCCCGTTGGCGAGCGCCATATCGCGGATGGTGCCGCCGCCGACGGCGGTGACCACGCCGAGGACCAGCACGCCGAAAGGATCCATCCTTAGCTTACCGGCCAGCAGTACGCCGGAGATTGCAAATACCGCAGTACCCACGATATCCAGCCAATAGACGAGCATTGAGGCTTTTCCCGTTAGTTCAGCTGCGCCAGGGCGGCGCAGAGTTGTTTCGCGGCGAGGATAATACGCGGGGAAGGGCGTTCAAACCAGTCGCTATTAACGGTAATGACCGGAACCGTTAGCCGATCGCGCCAGAACTGGCGAATTCGCCCGGCGGCAGCCTCATCGCCGGTGGCGACGATCGCCTGCGGACGGCGGATCAGCACCTGCTCGCGGCTGACCTGCGGCCAGGGCACCCGGCTATCGGCAAAGATGTTTTCTGCCCCGCAGGTCTGCAGGATCTGGTTCTGAATAGAGTCTTTATTGCTGGTGAACAGCGGATTGCTGCCGAACTGCATGAAAACGCGCTTTTTAGCGCCGCCGGCGTAGCGGGCGCGCAGGGCGTGCAGTTCATTGAGCATACTGTCGGCGGCCGCGCGGGCGGTTTGCGGCTGCGGGCTGTAGGCAGCGAGCTGGCGCAGGGCGTCGGCAATTTGCTCAACGCTGCCGGTCTCTATCCACAGCACCTTCACGCCGAGGGCGCTCAGCTGATTGACCTGCCGCTCGGCGTTGCCGCTGCGCCAGGCGAGGACGACATCCGGTTTGAGCGCCAGAATGCGCTCGACGTTAATGCCCTGCCAGTTGGCGACCTGCTCAATCTCGGCCGCCTGCGGCGGATAGTCGGAGTAGCTGCTGACCCCCACCGGGGTGATGCCGGCGGCAAAGGCCAGCTCGGCGTTGGCGGGGGAGAGGGTCACGACTCTCGGCGCGGCAAACAGCCACGCCGGGAAGAGCAGCAGCGCGAAAAGGCTCCGCGCCAGGATCTTAGCCATGCGCCAGTTTCTGCACCAGCGTCTCTACCATCAGGCTAGACTGCTTTGCCGCCACTGCGAGGAACTCGTCAAAGCTCAGGTGCGACTGCTGATCGGCCACGTCGGAGATGGCGCGCACCACCACGAACGGTACGCCGAAGTTGTGGCAGACGTGGGCGATGGCGGTGGCTTCCATTTCAACGGCGACCGCCTGCGGGAAGTTGTGGCGGATTTTCGCCAGCGCCACGGAGCCGTTGATAAAGGCGTCGCCGCTGACGATCAGGCCGCGCACGGCGTTGAGGTTGAGCTGCTGGATACAGGCCTCTGCGGCAGCGATCAGTTTTTCATCGGCAACAAAGGCCGCCGGGCATCCCGCCATCTGTCCGTATTCATAGCCGAAGGCGGTGACGTCGGCATCGTGGTAGCGCGCTTCGTCGGACACCACGATGTCGCCCACCTTCAGGGTCGGCGCCAGGCCGCCGGCGGAGCCGGTGTTGATGACGGCATCCGGCTTGCAGTGGTCAAGCAGCAGGGCCGCGCCCATTGCCGCCGACACCTTGCCGATCCCTGATTTCAGCAGCGCAACGTCAACGCCGTTCAGCTGGCCGGTGTAAATTTCGCTGCCGCCGAGGGTCAGGGTCTGACGGTTGTCGATTTTGTCACGCAGCAGCGTCACTTCTTCTTCCATGGCGCCAATAATGCCGAATTTCATAGATTTACTCGCGATGTGTCAGGATTAAAGGCATAGTTTATCATGCGCCCAGAGGATGCGCATTTCCGGACCGGGAGAGGCAATGGCTACGATAGATTTTCGCACCAAGATTAACTGGCGTCGGCGCTACCGCTCTGTGCAAACGGCGGCGACGGAGTATGAAATCCTGCGGATTTTTGAGAGCGATCGCGGGCGCATCATTAACTCGCCCGCCATCCGGCGGCTGCAGCAGAAAACCCAGGTCTTTCCGCTGGAGCGCAACGCGGCGGTGCGCACCCGCCTGACGCACTCGATGGAGGTGCAGCAGGTCGGGCGCTATATTGCCCGCGAGGTGCTGAGCCGCCTTAAGCAGCTGAAGCTGCTGGAGACCTACGGCCTGGACGAGCTTACCGGGCCGTTTGAGAGCGTGGTGGAGATGGCCTGCCTGATGCACGACATCGGCAACCCGCCGTTTGGCCACTTCGGCGAGGCGGCGATCAACGACTGGTTCCGCCAGCGCCTGTGGCCCGAAGACGCCGCCAGCGATCCGCTGATTGGCGACCGCTGCGACGCCGCTTCGCTGCGGCTGCGCGACGGCGAAGAGACGCTGAATGAACTGCGGCGCAAGGTGCGTCAGGATCTCTGCCAGTTTGAAGGCAATGCCCAGGGCATTCGCATGGTGCATACCCTGATGCGCATGAACCTCACCTGGGCGCAGGTGGGCTGCATACTGAAATACACCCGCCCGGCCTGGTGGCGCGGCGCGCCGCCGGTCAGCCACAGCTATCTGATGAAAAAGCCCGGCTACTATTTTTCTGAAGAGGCCTATATTGCGCGGCTGCGTAAAGAACTTGCACTTGAACCTTACAGTCGCTTTCCGCTGACGTGGATTATGGAGGCCGCCGACGATATCTCTTACTGCGTCGCCGACCTTGAAGATGCGGTCGAAAAGCGGATATTCAGCGTCGAACGGCTCTATCAGCATCTGTATGATGCCTGGGGCAGCCACGATAAAGGTTCGCTGTTTGCCCAGGTGGTGGAAAATGCCTGGGAGAAGTCCCGGGCTAATTCCCTGAGCCGCAGCACGGAAGATCAGTTTTTTATGTATTTGCGGGTCAATACCCTCAATAAACTGGTGCCCTACGCCGCCCGCCGCTTTATTGAGAATTTACCGCAAATTTACAGCGGCAATTTCAACCAGGCGCTGCTGGAGGACGACAGCGATTACAGTCAGCTGCTTGAACTTTATAAGCGCGTAGCGGTGCAGGAGGTGTTCAGCCATCCCGACGTCGAGCAGCTTGAGCTGCAGGGATACCGCGTTATCAGCGGTCTGCTCGATATTTATCAGCCGCTGCTGAAATTATCCCTGAGCGACTTCAGCGAACTTGTGGATAAAGATCGTCTGCGTCACCTGCCGATTGAGAGCCGTTTATTTCATAAGTTATCGACGCGCCACCGGCTGGCCTACGTGGAGGCGATAAATAAAGTGCCGCGCGATGCCGCCGAGTTTCCGACGCTGGAGTTCTATTATCGCTGTCGCCTGATTCAGGACTATATTAGCGGCATGACCGATCTCTACGCGTGGGATGAATATCGTCGGCTGATGGCCGTAGAATAAGCCGCGAGTTTTGTAAAGATGGACAATATTTTTTTACTTTTTCCGGGAACTTAAATCCGGAACTTCGCGCTATAAAATGAATCTGACAAACCACGTACGCAGCAACTTTACCTTAGATTTGAATAGAGACTGAGATAGCAAATGAAAAAAACAACGTTAGCAATGAGCGCCCTGGCGCTTAGCCTGAGTCTGGCTCTTTCTCCCTTAGCCACCGCCGCCGAGACGGCCTCGTCAGCAACGACAGCCCAGCAGATGCCGAGCCTGGCGCCGATGCTGGAGAAAGTAATGCCTTCCGTGGTCAGCATCAACGTTGAAGGCAGCACCACGGTGAATACGCCGCGCCTGCCGCGCAACTTCCAGCAGTTCTTCGGCGACAACTCGCCGTTCTGCCAGGACGGTTCGCCGTTCCAGAGCTCGCCGTTCTGCCAGCAGGGCGGTGGTCCCGGCGGCGATGACAGCGCCCAGAAGCAGAAATTTATGGCGCTGGGCTCCGGCGTCATCATCGATGCCGCTAAAGGCTACGTGGTCACCAACAACCACGTGGTGGATAATGCCACCTCAATCAAAGTCTCTCTCAGCGACGGCCGCAAGTTCGACGCCAAAGTGGTGGGCAAAGATCCGCGCTCCGATATTGCGCTGATCCAGATTAAAGATCCGAAAAACCTGACCGCCATTAAGATGGCCGACTCCGACGCGCTGCGCGTGGGCGACTATACCGTGGCTATCGGTAACCCGTTCGGCCTCGGTGAAACCGTCACCTCCGGGATCGTCTCGGCGCTCGGCCGCAGCGGCCTGAACGTGGAGAATTACGAAAACTTTATTCAGACCGATGCCGCCATTAACCGCGGTAACTCCGGCGGCGCGCTGGTCAACCTCAACGGCGAGCTTATCGGCATCAACACCGCGATCCTGGCGCCGGACGGCGGCAACATCGGTATCGGCTTCGCTATCCCGAGCAACATGGTGCAGAGCCTGACCGAGCAGATGGTCAAATATGGCCAGGTGAAGCGCGGCGAGCTGGGCATTATGGGCACCGAGCTGAGTTCCGATCTGGCCAAGGCGATGAAGGTTGACGCCCAGCGCGGCGCCTTCGTAAGCCAGGTGATGCCGAACTCGTCGGCGGCGAAGGCCGGCATCAAGGCCGGGGACGTGATAACCACCCTGAACGGCAAGGCAATCAGCAGTTTTGCGGCGCTGCGCGCCCAGGTCGGCTCAATGCCGGTGGGCAGCAAAGTTGAGCTGGGCCTGCTGCGCGACGGCAAGCCGGTGAACGTGACCCTGGAGCTGCAGCAGAGCAGCAGCACCCAGGTGGACTCCAGCAGCATCTTCAAAGGCATTGAAGGCGCCGAAATGAGCAACAAGGGCGCGGATAAGGGCGTGACGGTCAACAGCGTGAAGGGGAACACCCCGGCGGCAATGATTGGCCTGAAGAAAGGTGACGTGATTGTCGGCGCTAACCAGCAGCCGGTGAAGAACATCGCCGACCTGCGTAAGATCCTCGACAGCAAGCCGTCGGTTCTGGCGCTGAACATTCAGCGCGGCGACAGCACAATCTATCTGCTGATGCAGTAATCCTCAGTCGCCCTTCCTCACGGGGAAGGGCGCTTTTCTGACGCTCAGCGATTGCGCGTCAGCTTCTCCAGATCCGCTTCAATCTCGCTTATCTTATTGGCCACCACGCTTTCAAGGTGGCGCAGGTCATCGAGAATTTTATTCTTCAGATCGATTTCCCCGCGATCGCGCTGGCAAAGCTGATCCAGTTCATCAATCACGTAGCGCAGATTGGGGCTTATCTCCTGCACTTCGCGATAGCCCTGGCCCACGCCGTCGGCGGCCACGGTCTTGCGCTGGCGCGGATATTTGAACTTGACGCTTTTGGCGAAGAATTCGCCCTTGTCCTTGTGAAAGTAGATTTTCAGAATGTCGTTGTTGGCTTCCTGCCGGAGGCTGTAGCGATCGATTTCATCGGGATTGGTGATGCCCAGACTTTTCAGATTGTCGTACATAACGGTTTCCTTCAGTTAAACATAACCTATGAATAATTAACGAAAAAATCGACTTTCGCCAGCGGCAGATATAAAAAAAGCGGGGCAGGCCCCGCTTATTGCAACAGCTGATTAATCAATGCTGCGCAGCAGTTCGTTGATGCCGACTTTGCCGCGGGTTTTGGCGTCCACTTTCTTGACGATCACCGCGCAGTAGAGGCTGTAAGAACCATCTTTTGACGGCAGGTTGCCGGAGACCACCACGGAGCCCGCCGGTACGCGGCCGTAGAAGACTTCGCCGGTTTCGCGATCGTAGATTTTGGTGCTCTGGCCGATGTAGACGCCCATTGAAATCACCGAGCCCTCTTCAACGATCACGCCCTCAACGATTTCAGAGCGGGCGCCGATAAAGCAGTTGTCTTCAATGATGGTCGGGTTAGCCTGCAGAGGCTCCAGTACGCCGCCGATGCCGACGCCGCCGGAGAGGTGGACGTTTTTACCAATCTGCGCGCAGGAGCCGACGGTGGCCCAGGTATCGACCATAGTGCCTTCATCGACGTAGGCGCCGATGTTGACGTAGGACGGCATCAGCACGCTGTTGCGGGCGATAAACGCGCCCTGGCGCACCGCAGCCGGCGGCACGACGCGAAAGCCTTCTTCGCGAAAGCGCGCGTCGTCATAGTCGGCAAACTTCATCGGGACCTTATCGAAGTAGCGGCTTTCTGCGCCTTCCATCACCTGGTTGTCGTTGATGCGGAAGGAGAGCAGAACCGCCTTCTTCAGCCACTGATGAGTAACCCACTGACCGTCAATTTTTTCAGCCACGCGCAGCGCGCCGGAGTCCAGCAGAGAGATAACCTTTTCCACCGCGCTGCGGGTTTCGGTATCTGCATTTGCCGGAGTGATGTCGGCGCGGCGCTCAAAAGCGGATTCAATAACGTTCTGTAATTCCTGCATGGTTTACTCTTTCTCTTCGCTAAAAAAAATACGTCACCCTTTATCGTTTGGATTAAGGGCCGCTGTCAACCGCTGTTGCACTTCTTGCTGCAGCGCATTATTAAGGGCGCGCCGGTCGGCGGTGGCGATTATAAATAAATCTTCTACTCGTTCACCAATTGTGGTGATTCGCGCCCCGTGCAGCGAGATCCCGAGGTCGGCAAAGACCTGGCCGACCCGCGCCAGCAGGCCCGGCTGATCGAGGGCGATCAGTTCGAGAAACGACTTCTTCTCGGTATGGGTCGGCAGGAAGTTAACTTCGGTATCGACGGTAAAGTGGCGCAGCCTGGCCTGCTGGCGGCGCGGGGCAGGGGGCTGCCACGTGCGCTGGGTGATCGTCTGTTCCAGGCCATGGCGGATCGCCGCGTGGCGGTCGGCGGAGAGCGGACTGCCGTCGGGCTCCAGCACGATAAAAGAGTCCATCGCCATGCCGTCGCGGGTGGTGAAGATCTGCGCGTCGTGGACGCTGAGGTTGCGCCGGTCCAGCTCGGCGCAGACGGCGGCAAACAGATAGGGGCGGTCCGGGCTCCAGATGAAAATTTCGGTGCCGCCGCGCGTCGCCTGCGGGCTCAGCAGGATCAGCGGCTGGTTGAGATCGTGGGTGAGCAGGTGGCGGGCGTGCCACGCCAGCTGGTTGGGCGTGTGGCGGACGAAATAGCTCGCCCGGCAGCGCCCCCAGATGCGGTTGAGGGCGTTTTCGTCGATGTTGTCCATCCGCAGCAGCGCCAGCGCCTGCAGCTGGTGGTGGCGCACCCGCTCGCGCATGTCCGGCGTGTTCTGCATCCCGCGCCGCAGCTGCTTTTCGGTAGCAAAATACAGCTCGCGCAGCAGGCTCTGCTTCCAGCTGTTCCACAGCGTCTCGTTGGTGGCGCAGATGTCCGCCACCGTCAGGCAGACCAGGAAGCGCAGGCGGTGCTCGGTCTGCACCTCCTCGGCGAACTGCTTGATGACCTCCGGGTCCTGAATATCGCGGCGCTGGGCGGTGACCGACATCAGCAGGTGCTGGCGCACCAGCCACGCCACCAGCTGGGTTTCGCGGGAGTTAAGACCGTGGAGTTCGGCAAACTGCACCACGTCCTGGGCACCGAGGATCGAGTGGTCGCCGCCGCGCCCTTTGGCGATATCGTGAAACAGGGCGGCGATCAGGATAAGCTCCGGCTGATTGAGGCGCGGCCAGAGATCGACGCACAAAGGATGGCGGCTGCGGGTCTCTTCTTTGGCAAAGCTCTCCAGCTTCAGCAGCACGCGGATGGTGTGTTCGTCCACGGTATAGGCGTGGAACAGATCGAACTGCATCTGGCCAACGATGTGCGACCATTGCGGCATATAGGCCGACAGTACGCTGTGGCGATGCATCGGCAGCAGGCCGCGGCTGACTACGCCGGGGTGGCGCAGCATGCCCATAAAAATGGCCCGCGCCTCCGGGATGTAGCACAGCGGCTGGCGCAGGTGGCGGCGGGCGTGGCGCAGGTGGCGCAGGGTGGTGGAGTAGATGCCGGTGATGCTGCTGTTGCGCACCATAATGCCGAACATGCGCATGATGGCCTGCGGTTCGCGCATAAACAGATCGTCATCGCGCAGATCGATAAGCGTGCCGCGCAGCTGAAACTCGTCGTCAATCGGCCGCGGCTTTTCGTCCGCGGTCAGGGCGAGGATCGCCTCGTCGAACAGCTGCAGCAGCATCTGGTTCAGTTCGCCTACCCGGCGGGTTACGCGGTAGAAGTCCTTCATCATCTGTTCGACGGGCTGATTGCCCTCGCCGCTATAGCGCAGGCGCTGGGCGACGTTCAGCTGGCGGTCGAACAGCAGGCGGTTATCGTAGCGGTTAATCTCCAGGTGCAGGGCGAAGCGGATGCGCCACAGCAGGTGCAGGCACTCGTTGAGTTCGTTGCGTTCGGCTTTGGTCAGGAAGCCGAAGCCGAGCATCTCATCCATCGAAGTGGCGCCGAAGTGGCGGCGGGCGACCCACTGCAGGGTGTGGATATCGCGCAGGCCGCCGGGGCTGCTTTTAATGTCCGGCTCCAGATTGTAGCTGGTGCCGTGATAGCGCTGGTGGCGCACCTTCTGCTCTTCCACCTTGGCGGCGAAGAACTTCTCCGACGGCCAGAAGCCGTCGCTGAAGATATGCTTTTGCAGCTCAAGAAACAGGGCGACGTCGCCGATCAGCAGGCGCGATTCGACGAGATTGGTGGCGACCGTCAGATCCGACAGCCCCTCCAGCAGGCACTCTTCGAGGGTGCGCACGCTGTGGCCGACCTCCAGCTTCACGTCCCACAGCAGGGTCAGCAGTTCGCCCACCTTCTGCGCCTGTTCGTCCGGCAGCTTTTTGCGGCTCAGGATCAGCAGGTCGATGTCGGAGAGCGGGTGCAGCTCGCCGCGGCCGTAGCCGCCGACCGCGACCAGCGCGGCGTCGTCGACGGCGCCGAAGCCGTAGTGCAGCCACAGGCGCTGCAGCAGCTGGTCGATATAGGCGGTGCGCGCCACCAGCAGCTGTTCGGCGGAGAGCCCGTTATCAAACGCCTCGCCCAGCCAGCGCTGAAACTGGTCGAGGTAGGCTTTGACAGTCTCGCGGTTCAGCTCCTCTTCCCGCCAGCGGGCGGGCAGAGGCGGTTGACCCGGCAGTGCGGTGGCGGTGGATACAGCAGGGAAGGAGTTACTCATCGCGTCACCCATAAGAAAAAGCGATTGCCCATAAAAAAAGCCGGCGGGCGCCGGCTTTCTGTCAGTCGTTGTGCGAGATTATCGCCGGGATGGTGTCATCCTTGCGCAGCGTCAGAATTTCGCAGCCGTTATCGGTGACCACAATAGTATGCTCGTACTGCGCCGACAAGCTCCGGTCTTTGGTTTTTACCGTCCAGCCGTCCTTCATGGTGCGGATGCGGTAGTCGCCGGCGTTGATCATCGGCTCAACCGTGAAGGTCATGCCTTTCTGCAGCACCACGCCGCCGTCATCTGCGTCGTAGTGCAGGACCTGCGGCTCTTCGTGGAAGCCTTTACCGATACCGTGGCCGCAGTATTCGCGTACCACGGAGAAACCTTCGCCCTCGGCGTATTTCTGAATGGCCGCACCGAGGGTACGCAGGCGAATGCCCGGCTTGACCATCCGCAGGGCCAGGTAGAGGCTCTCCTGGGTGACGCGACACAGGCGCTCGCCGAGAATGGTCGGCTTGCCGACGATGAACATCTTCGAGGTGTCGCCGTGGTAGTCGTCTTTAATCACGGTAACGTCGATGTTGACGATATCGCCATCCTTCAGCAGCTTTTCATTATCGGGAATGCCGTGGCAGACCACTTCATTAATCGAGATGCAGACCGATTTCGGAAAGCCGTGGTAGCCAAGGCAGGCGGAGACCGCGTGCTGCTCATTGACAATATAGTCGTTGCAGATCTTATCCAGTTCGCCGGTGCTGACGCCGGGCTTAACGTGGGGCTCGATCATTTCCAGCACTTCAGCGGCCAGGCGGCCAGCGACGCGCATTTTTTCGATTTCTTCAGGGGTTTTAATTGAAATAGCCATCAATTCTGTCCATCAGGGCCGAGTTATCGGCAATACTAGAGTGAGTGATGTCAATGGTATCAGTCCGGGGTATCGCCTGCCAAATTGAGAATCATTAACAGCACCTGGCGCCAACAACTGTTGGAGTCTCTGTGCAAATTATGGTATAAAGCGCGCCGACTGATTCGTTTGTCCTGCAGGCGTTTTGGCCACAACTCTCACTTTGTGTAAATAACACACACGTATCGGCACATGCGCCGGGGTGCCCTTCGGGGTCGGTCGTATGGGATACGTGGAGGCATAACCCCAACTTTTATATAGAGGTTTTAAACATGGCAACTGTTTCCATGCGCGACATGCTCAAGGCTGGTGTTCACTTCGGTCACCAGACCCGTTACTGGAACCCGAAAATGAAGCCGTTCATCTTCGGTGCGCGTAACAAAGTTCACATCATCAACCTTGAGAAAACTGTACCGATGTTCAACGAAGCCCTGGCTGAGCTGAACAAGATTGCTTCTCGTAAAGGCAAAATCCTTTTCGTTGGTACCAAGCGCGCTGCAAGCGAAGCGGTAAAAGAAGCTGCTCTGAACTGCGATCAGTTCTTCGTGAACCATCGCTGGCTGGGCGGTATGCTGACTAACTGGAAAACCGTTCGTCAGTCCATCAAACGTCTGAAAGACCTGGAAACTCAGTCTCAGGACGGCACCTTCGAAAAGCTGACCAAGAAAGAAGCGCTGATGCGTACTCGTGAGCTGGACAAGCTGGAAAACAGCCTCGGCGGTATCAAAGACATGGGCGGCCTGCCGGACGCACTGTTCGTTATCGATGCTGACCACGAGCACATCGCTATCAAAGAAGCGAACAACCTGGGTATCCCGGTATTCTCTATCGTTGATACCAACTCCGATCCGGACGGTGTTGACTTCGTTATCCCGGGTAACGACGATGCAATCCGCGCAGTGACTCTGTACCTGAACGCTGTTGCTCAGACCGTTCGTGAAGGTCGTTCTCAGGACCTGGCTTCCCAGGCTGAAGAAAGCTTCGTAGAAGCTGAATAATAAGGTTTAAGCCCTTATTAGCTGGTAAATAGGGGCCTCTTTGATGGCCCCTTTTTCACTTTTATACCGTCTGGCTTTACGCCGGGCGGTCTCAATTCCCCGAGGATTTTAGAATGGCTGAAATTACCGCTTCCCTGGTAAAAGAGCTGCGTGAACGTACTGGCGCAGGCATGATGGATTGCAAAAAAGCGCTGACTGAAGCGAACGGCGACATCGAGCTGGCAATCGAAAACATGCGTAAGTCTGGTGCTATCAAAGCCGCTAAGAAAGCAGGCAACGTTGCTGCTGACGGCGTGATCATCACTAAGATCGACGGCACCTACGGCATCATTCTGGAAGTTAACTGCCAGACTGACTTCGTGGCTAAAGATGCAGGCTTCCAGGCTTTTGCTAACAAGGTTCTGGACGCTGCCGTTGCTGGCAAAATCACTGACGTTGAAGTGCTGAAAGCGCAGTTCGAAGAAGAGCGCGTTGCCCTGGTTGCTAAAATCGGTGAGAACATCAACATCCGTCGCGTTGCTTCCCTGGAAGGCGACGTTCTGGGCTCTTATCAGCACGGCGCGCGTATCGGCGTTCTGGTTGCAGCTAAAGGCGCGGACGAAGAGCTGGTTAAGCAGCTGGCGATGCACATTGCTGCCAGCAAGCCGGAATTCGTTAAGCCGGAAGACGTCTCTGCAGACGTGGTTGCTAAAGAGCATCAGGTTCAGCTGGACATCGCCATGCAGTCCGGTAAGCCGAAAGAAATCGCAGAGAAAATGGTTGAAGGCCGCATGAAGAAATTCACCGGCGAAGTTTCCCTGACCGGCCAGCCTTTCGTCATGGATCCGAGCAAAACCGTTGCTCAGCTGCTGAAAGAGCACAACGCTGACGTTACTGGCTTCATCCGCTTTGAAGTGGGTGAGGGCATCGAGAAAGTTGAGACCGACTTTGCAGCAGAAGTTGCTGCCATGTCCAAGCAGTCTTAATTTTCGACTTTAAAGGAGCCGCCTGAGGGCGGCTTCTTTTTGAGCTTTATTATGCCTGATTGCGCCAGACTCCTATAGTCTTGTGCCGGTATGCGACATACGCTGTCGCCTGAATTAACTCCTCTCAACGTTGACAGTCCCAGGAAAGAAAAATGGCTACCAATGCAAAACCCGTCTACAAACGCATTCTGCTTAAGCTGAGTGGCGAAGCCCTGCAGGGAACTGAAGGCTTCGGTATCGATGCCAGCATTCTCGATCGTATGGCGCAGGAAATTAAAGAGCTGGTCGAACTGGGTATCCAGGTTGGCGTGGTGATTGGTGGTGGTAACCTCTTCCGCGGTGCGGGTCTGGCGAAAGCGGGTATGAACCGCGTTGTGGGCGACCACATGGGCATGCTGGCAACGGTCATGAATGGCCTGGCCATGCGCGACGCGCTCCACCGCGCCTATGTGAACGCCCGCCTGATGTCCGCCATTCCGCTGAATGGCGTCTGTGACAACTACAGCTGGGCAGAGGCGATTAGCCTGCTGCGCAATAACCGCGTGGTGATCCTCTCTGCGGGCACCGGCAATCCGTTCTTTACCACCGATTCGGCGGCCTGCCTGCGCGGTATCGAGATCGAAGCCGACGTGGTGCTGAAGGCCACCAAAGTGGACGGCGTGTTCACCGCCGATCCGGCGAAAGATCCGTCCGCTACCATGTACGAACAGCTGACTTACGCAGAAGTGCTGGATAAAGAGCTGAAAGTGATGGATCTTGCGGCCTTTACGCTGGCCCGTGACCACAAACTGCCGATTCGCGTTTTCAACATGAACAAGGCAGGCGCGCTGCGCCGCGTGGTGATGGGTGAAAAAGAAGGGACTTTGATTACGGAATAATTTCCGTCGTCGGCAAATACAGGTAAGATTCCGCATTACACTCGCGATCTACCGTGCGATGCGCATCGCGCGTCGTGAAGAATTAAACGGGGCTATACTTAGCGCATCTGCGGGTATCGCCCGTCTGCAACAAGCTTTCAAGGACTCGTAACGTGATTAACGACATCAGAAAAGATGCTGAAGTGCGCATGGAAAAATGCGTTGAAGCGTTCAAGAACCAAATCAGCAAAGTGCGCACCGGCCGCGCTTCCCCGAGCCTGCTCGATGGCATCGTGGTTGAGTATTACGGTACGCCGACGCCGCTGCGCCAGCTGGCAAACGTCACGGTTGAAGATACCCGTACGCTGAAAATCAACGTCTTTGACCGCTCCATGGGGCCGGCCGTTGAGAAAGCGATTATGGCGTCTGACCTCGGCCTCAACCCGAGCTCTGCCGGCTCCGACATCCGCGTGCCGCTGCCGCCGCTGACCGAAGAGCGCCGTAAGGATCTGATTAAGGTCGTGCGCGGCGATGCCGAGCAGGGCCGCGTGTCCGTGCGCAACGTGCGCCGCGACGCCAACGACAAGGTGAAGGCGCTGCTGAAAGAGAAAGAGATCAGCGAAGATGACGATCGCCGCTCTCAGGACGATGTACAGAAGCTGACCGACGCGGCCATCAAGAAAATTGATGCGGCGCTGGCGGACAAAGAAGCAGAGCTGATGCAGTTCTGATTTTTGATAACGATCTGATAAACGCCGTACAGGAAGCCTTCGGGTTTGCTGGCGGCGTTTTTGCTTTTTAACTCCAGCAGGATTTGTGATGAAGTATTTAACCGTTCTGGGATCAACGGGTTCCATTGGCTGCAGCACCCTGGACGTGGTGCGGCACAACCGCGACGCGTTTACCGTCGTTGCGCTGGCCGCGGGCAAAAACGTTGAGCGAATGGTCGAGCAGTGCCTGGAGTTTTCTCCACGCTTTGCGGTTATGGACGATGCCCAGAGCGCGCGCAGCCTTAGCGAATTTCTGCGTCTGCACGGCTGCCAGACCACCGTACTCAGCGGCCAGCAGGCAGCCTGCGACGCGGCGGCGCTGGATGACGTGGATATGGTGATGGCGGCTATCGTCGGCGCCGCGGGCCTGCAGCCGACGCTGGCGGCCATTCGCGCCGGTAAAACCATCCTGCTTGCCAATAAAGAGTCGCTGGTGACCTGCGGGCGCCTCTTCATGGAGGCGGTCAGAGAGAGCGGGGCGCGCCTGTTGCCGGTAGACAGCGAGCACAACGCGATTTTTCAGAGTTTACCGGAACCAATTCAGCAGCAGCTGGGGTACGCTTCCCTTGAGCAGCACGGCGTTTCGTCGATCCTGCTCACCGGGTCTGGTGGCCCGTTCCGTGAAGCACCGCTGGCCAGCCTGCGCGATATGACGCCGGACCAGGCCTGCCGCCATCCGAACTGGTCAATGGGGCGTAAGATCTCCGTTGACTCCGCCACCATGATGAATAAAGGTCTCGAATACATAGAAGCCCGCTGGCTGTTTAACGCCGCGGCGGCGCAGATGGAGGTGATTATTCACCCGCAGTCGGTGATCCACTCCATGGTCCGCTACCGCGACGGCAGCGTTCTCGCCCAGCTCGGCGAGCCGGATATGCGCACGCCAATCGCCCATACGATGGGCTGGCCAAATCGCCTCGAATCTGGCGTCAAGCCGCTGGACTTTTTCGCGCTGGGCGAACTGTCATTTACCGCGCCTGATTATCAGCGCTATCCCTGCCTGAAGCTGGCCATGGAGGCATTTGACAGCGGCCAGGCGGCGACCACGACGCTCAATGCCGCCAATGAAGTCAGCGTCGCGGCCTTCCTGGCGTCGAGAATTCGTTTTACGGACATTGCCGCCGTTAACCTGGCCGTGCTTGAATCATTGAGGGTGCGAGAGCCGGAAAGCGTCGATGATGTGATGGCCGTGGACGCGGAGGCGCGGATGCAGGCCGAGGCAGAAGTGACGCGCTTCTCAAGCTGATGATTATTCACCTGACAAATGCGCTGCTATTTGTGGGCGCTGGGCTTCAGTGTTATAGTCTGCGCCACTCGTTTGCACGGTAACAGGATGTGTTGGCGGGTGCGCCGTGATTCTGCACGGCTTTTTTGCGCAAATTGTTGTGTATTTCGGGACCGCTAATTCCTTTTCATGGATTAATAACGCGTTATGTTGTCTGCTAACCAACCAATCAGCGAAATTATGCCTGCCCATGGCTGCCGACATGTGGCCATTATCATGGACGGCAATGGTCGCTGGGCGAAGAGACAGGGAAAAATCCGCGCTTTTGGCCATAAGGCTGGCGCCAAGTCTGTTCGTCGCGCGGTCTCCTATGCTGCCAACAACGGCATAGAAGCACTGACGCTGTACGCGTTCAGCAGTGAAAACTGGAATCGTCCGGAGCAGGAAGTCAGCGCGCTGATGGAGCTGTTTGTCTGGGCGCTCGACAGTGAAGTGAAGAGTCTGCATCGTCACAATGTACGCTTGCGCATTATTGGCGATACCCGCCGCTTTAACGCTCGTCTGCAGGAGCGTATCCGTAAAGCCGAGGCGTTGACCGGCAACAACACCGGCCTGACGCTGAACATTGCCGCCAATTACGGCGGCCGCTGGGATATTGTCCAGGGCGTGCAGCACCTCGCGGAACAGGTTCGCCAGGGGACCCTGAAGCCTGAAGAGATCACCGAAGATTTGCTCACTCAGCAAGTCTGCATGCATGAACTGGCTCCCGTAGATTTAGTAATTAGGACTGGCGGAGAACACCGCATCAGTAACTTCTTGCTGTGGCAAATTGCCTATGCTGAACTTTACTTTACTGACGTTCTCTGGCCCGATTTCGATGAACAAGACTTTGAAGGTGCTCTGCATGCCTTTGCTAATCGTGAGCGTCGTTTCGGCGGCACCGAGCCAGGTGATGAAAAAGCCTGACGGGGGTTACTTTTGCTGAAGTATCGCCTGATTTCTGCTCTTATTTTGATTCCTGTGGTCATTGCGGCGCTGTTTCTGCTGCCGCTGGCCGGTTTTGCTATTGTCACGCTGGTAGTCTGTATGCTGGCTGCGTGGGAGTGGGGCCAACTGAGCGGGTTTACCTCTCGCTCGCAGCGGGTCTGGCTGTCGGTGCTCTGCGGGCTGCTGCTGGCGGCGATGCTGCTGTGGCTGCCGGAATACCATCAGAATGTGCATCAGCCGCTGATTGCCGGCTCGCTGTGGGCCTCTCTGGCCTGGTGGCTGGCGGCGCTGCTGCTGGTGCTGACCTATCCCGGTTCGGCGGCGCTGTGGAAACGCTCGACGCTGCTGCGGCTGGTCTTTGGCCTGCTGACCATCGTCCCTTTCTTCTGGGGCATGATTGCCCTGCGCGGCTGGCACTATGAAAACAATCATTACAGCGGCGCCTTCTGGCTGCTTTACATCATGATTCTGGTCTGGGGCGCTGACTCTGGCGCCTACATGTTTGGCAAGCTGTTCGGTAAACACAAGCTGGCCCCGAAAGTGTCGCCGGGAAAAACCTGGCAGGGCTTTCTCGGTGGCCTGCTGACCGCGGCGGTCATCTCCTGGATTTACGGGGCCTGGGCGCATCTCGATGTCGCCTCCTCCACGCTGCTGATCTGCTCGATTGTTGCGGCGCTGGCCTCGGTGCTGGGCGACTTAACGGAGAGTATGTTTAAGCGCGAAGCCGGTATCAAAGACAGCGGCCATCTGATCCCGGGTCACGGCGGTATTCTTGACCGTATCGACAGCCTGACGGCGGCGGTGCCGGTCTTTGCCTGCCTGCTATTGTTGGTTTTCAGGACTTTCTGACGGAAGGGTTTATGCTGAGCATCCTCTGGAATCTGGCAGCATTCATCATTGCACTGGGCGTACTGATCACCGTGCATGAATTTGGTCACTTCTGGGTTGCTCGCCGTTGCGGCGTGCGCGTAGAGCGTTTTTCTATCGGCTTTGGCAAAGCGCTCTGGCGCCGGACTGACCGCAGCGGCACCGAATTCGTCATCGCTCTGATCCCCCTCGGCGGCTACGTCAAAATGCTCGACGAGCGCATTGAGGCCGTCTCGCCGGAGCGGCGCCACGAGGCCTTCAACAATAAAACCGTCGGTCAGCGCGCGGCAATTATCGCCGCCGGTCCCATCGCTAACTTCATTTTTGCCATCTTCGCCTACTGGCTGGTTTTCCTCATTGGTGTCCCCGGTATTCGTCCGGTTATTGGTGAAATAACACCCAATTCTATCGCCGCCGAAGCACAAATTGTACCCGGCACGGAACTTAAAGCCGTAGACGGTATCGAAACGCCTGATTGGGATGCAGTTCGCCTGCAGCTGGTGGCTAAGATTGGCGACCCGCAAACGACGGTCTCTGTTGCCCCTTTCGGAAGCCAGCAGCGCCAGGATAAAATCCTCGATTTGCGGCACTGGGCGTTTGAACCGGATAAAGAGGATCCCGTCGCTTCGCTGGGGATCCGGCCCCGTGGTCCGCAGATTGAACCCGTACTGGCTGACGTGCAGGCGGAGTCGGCTGCGCGTAAAGCAGGTTTGCAAGCGGGCGACAGGATCGTTAAAGTCGAGGGTCAGCCGCTAACAGAGTGGATGACTTTTGTTACTCTGGTGCGCGATAATCCAGGCAAACCTCTGCGGCTTGAGATTGAAAGGCAGGGCAGCCCCTTGTCTTTAACGTTAATACCAGATACAAAACCCGGTAAAGGGAAGGCAGAAGGGTTTGCGGGAGTCGTACCGAAGGTTATCCCGCTGCCTGATGAGTACAAGACAGTACGCCAGTACGGACCGTTCAACGCCGTCATACAGGCCACGGATAAAACATGGCAGTTGATGAAGTTGACGGTGCAGATGCTGGGAAAATTGATAACCGGTGACGTTAAACTGAACAACCTCAGTGGGCCGATTTCCATCGCTCAGGGGGCTGGGATGTCGGCGGAGTTTGGGTTGATTTACTACCTGATGTTCCTTGCGCTTATCAGTGTAAATCTGGGAATTATCAACCTGTTTCCGCTTCCTGTCCTCGATGGGGGTCATCTGCTGTTTTTGGCGATTGAAAAGCTGAAAGGCGGGCCGGTATCCGAGCGAGTTCAAGACTTTAGTTATCGCATTGGCTCAATACTGCTGGTGCTGTTAATGGGGCTTGCACTTTTCAATGATTTCTCTCGGTTGTAAGAGAGTTTGTTAGGAAGAACGCATAATAACGATGGCGATGAAAAAGTTGCTTATAGCGTCGCTGCTGTTCGGCAGCGCGACCGTATACGGTGCTGACGGGTTCGTAGTGCAGGACATTCACTTCGAAGGCCTGCAGCGAGTTGCTGTTGGTGCGGCCCTCCTCAGCATGCCCGTGCGTCCTGGCGACACGGTCACAGACGAAGACATCAGTAATACTATCCGCGCGCTGTTTGCCACCGGCAACTTCGAAGACGTTCGCGTCCTGCGCGATGGTAATAACCTGCTCGTACAGGTTAAAGAGCGTCCGACAATTGCCAGCATCACCTTCTCCGGTAACAAATCGGTTAAGGACGATATGCTCAAGCAAAACCTCGAGGCCTCCGGTGTTCGCGTCGGTGAATCTCTTGACCGTACGACGCTCGGCGATATCGAAAAAGGTCTGGAAGACTTTTACTACAGCGTCGGTAAATACAGCGCCAGCGTAAAAGCGGTCGTTACGCCGCTGCCGCGCAACCGCGTTGACCTCAAGCTGGTCTTCCAGGAAGGCGTCTCGGCGAAAATCGAACAGATTAACATCGTGGGTAACCATGCGTTCTCCACCGATGACCTGCTCTCCAACTTCCAGCTGCGCGACGAAGTGCCGTGGTGGAACGTGGTGGGCGACAGAAAATACCAGAAGCAGAAGCTGGCGGGCGATCTTGAAACCCTGCGCAGCTACTACATGGACCGCGGTTATGCCCGCTTCAACATCGACTCCACGCAGGTTAGCCTGACGCCGGACAAGAAGGGCATCTACATCACCATCAACATCACCGAAGGCGATCAGTACAAGCTGTCCGGCGTTGAGGTAAGCGGTAACCTGGCGGGCCACTCTGCGGAGATCGAAAGCCTGACCAAGGTTGAGCCGGGTTCGCTCTATAACGGCGCCAAAGTGACCAAAATGGAAGATGACATCAAGAAACTTCTTGGTCGCTACGGCTACGCCTATCCGCGCGTGCAGTCTCAGCCGGAAATCAACGATGCCGATAAAACCGTTAAGCTGCACGTTAGCGTCGATGCCGGTAACCGTTTCTACGTCCGTAAGATCCGCTTTGAAGGTAACGACACCTCGAAGGATGCCGTTCTGCGTCGCGAAATGCGTCAGATGGAAGGTGCCTGGCTTGGCAGCGATCTGGTTGACGCCGGTAAAGAGCGTCTGAACCGCCTCGGCTACTTTGAAACCGTGGATACCGATACCCAGCGCGTGCCGGGTAAACCGGATCAGGTCGATGTGGTCTATAAGGTGAAAGAGCGCAACACCGGTAGCCTCAACTTTGGTGTCGGTTACGGTACCGAAAGCGGCATCAGCTTCCAGGTTGGCGTTCAGCAGGATAACTGGCTGGGTATCGGCTACTCTGTCGGCATCAGCGGAACCAAGAACGACTACCAGACCTACTCCGAACTCTCCGTCACCAACCCGTACTTTACGGTTGACGGCGTGAGCCTCGGCGGGCGCATCTTCTACAACGACTTTAAAGCCGACGATGCGGATCTGTCGCAGTACACTAACAAGAGCTACGGTGTTGACGGTACGCTGGGCTTCCCGATCAACGAGTACAATACGCTGCGCGGCGGTTTAGGCTACGTTCATAACGACCTGTCCCACATGCAGCCGCAGGTGGCGATGAAGCGCTATCTGCACTCGGTGCACGGCAGCACAACGGAAACGTCTGATGACGACGACTACTCTGCCGATGACTTCACCTTCAACTACGGCTGGACGTACAACAACCTCGACCGCGGCTACTTCCCGACCGAGGGTTCGCGCGTCAACCTGAACGGTAAAGTGACCATTCCGGGCTCGGACAACAAGTTCTACAAAGTGACCCTCGATACCGCGACCTACTACCCGATCGATAACGATCACAAGTGGGTGCTGCTGGGCCGTACCCGCTGGGGCTACGGTGACGGCTTCGGCGGTAAAGAGATGCCGTTCTACGAGAACTTCTACGCCGGTGGCTCCAGCTCCGTGCGCGGCTTCCAGTCGAACAACATCGGTCCGAAAGCGGTTTACTACGGTCCAAACCAGCATTATTGCGAAACCGGCAATCTGTGTAAGTCAAACGACGCTATCGGTGGTAACGCCATGGGCGTCGCCAGCGCCGAGCTGATTGTGCCGACGCCGTTTGTGAGCGATAAGTACGCTAACTCCATCCGTACCTCCTTCTTCTTCGATGCGGGTACGGTATGGGATACGCAATGGCACGATAATGCGCAAATGAAAGCGCTGGGCATTGATGACTACGGCGACCCGACCAACATTCGTACGTCGACCGGTATTTCACTGCAGTGGATGTCGCCGCTGGGGCCGTTGGTCTTCTCCTACGCCCAGCCGATCAAGAAATACAAGGATGATAAATCGGAGCAGTTCCAGTTTAACATTGGTAAAACCTGGTAATTGCCCGTCGCGACGGAATGCGAGTGCTGTGTCGCGATACCTTCTGGCGAAGCCATCCGGCTCGCCAGAGCTCGCAAAGAACGGTACCTTTGGGTACTCATGGGATGGTAAGGAGTTTATAGTGAAAAAGTGGTTATTAGCTGCAGGTCTGGGTTTGGCGATGGTGACTTCTGCTCAGGCAGCAGACAAAATCGCTATCGTCAACATGGGTAGCCTGTTCCAGCAGGTAGCTCAGAAAACTGGCGTTTCAGCTACTCTGGAAAATGAGTTTAAAGGCCGCGCAGGTGAACTGCAGCGTCAGGAGACCGATCTGCAGGGTAAAATGCAGCGTCTTCAGCGCGACGGCTCTACCATGAAAGCCTCCGATCGCAGCAAGCTGGAAAAAGACATCATGTCCCAGCGTCAGGCCTTCTCTCAGAAAGCCCAGTCTTTCGAGCAGGATCGTGCGCGTCGTTCTAACGAAGAGCGCGGCAAGCTGGTTAGCCGTATCCAGGCTGCAGTGAAAAGCGTAGCTTCCAGCCAGAGCATCGACCTGGTTGTTGACGCTAACGCCGTTGCTTACAACAGCAGCGATGTTAAAGACATCACCGCTGATGTACTGAAGCAGGTTAAATAAGTAATGCCTTCAATTCGACTGGCTGATTTAGCGCAGCAGTTGGATGCAGAATTACACGGTGATGGCGATATCGTCATCACCGCCGTTGCGTCCATGCAGTCCGCTAAAGCAGGTCACATTACGTTCATGGTGAACCCTAAGTACCGTGAACACCTGGCCGCTTGCCAGGCGTCCGCTGTGGTGATGACCGCAGACGACTTACCTTTTGCCAGTAGCGCGGCCCTGGTAGTGAAGAACCCCTACCTGACTTACGCCCGCATGGCTCAGATTCTCGATACCACGCCGCAGCCGGCGCAGGATATCGCGCCCAGCGCCGTGGTTGATGCAACGGCGACGCTTGGCCAGAACGTCTCCATTGGTGCGAATGCCGTTATCGAATCGGGCGTAGTGCTTGGCGATAACGTACGCATCGGTCCCGGCTGCTTTGTCGGCAAAGAGACCCGCATCGGTGCCGGCACCCGGCTGTGGGCCAACGTCTCCGTCTATCACGACATTGAAATCGGCGAAAATTGCCTGATTCAGTCAAGCACCGTGATTGGCGCCGACGGCTTCGGCTACGCCAACGATCGCGGCAACTGGGTGAAGATCCCCCAGCTTGGCCGGGTGATCATCGGCGATCGCGTTGAGATCGGCGCCTGTACGACCATCGATCGCGGTGCCCTGGATGACACCATTATCGGCAATGGCGTGATCATTGATAACCAGTGCCAGATTGCGCACAACGTGGTCATCGGCGACAATACCGCCGTTGCCGGCGGCGTCATCATGGCGGGCAGCCTGAAAATTGGCCGCTACTGCATGATTGGCGGCGCCAGCGTCATCAATGGTCATATGGAAATTTGCGATAAAGTGACCGTGACCGGCATGGGCATGGTAATGCGCCCGATTTCGGAACCTGGGGTATACTCCTCCGGCATTCCGCTGCAGCCGAACAAGGCCTGGCGTAAAACCGCCGCACTGGTGATGAATATTGATGATATGAATAAGCGCCTCAAGGCTCTTGAGCGCAAAAACAATCAACAAGACTAGCCCGTCACATTCTGTGCCAACCTTCCCGGCCTGTCTGATTTCTTTTAATCTGGCAGGCCGTGTTATTATCGCCTTTTAGTATATTTAGACAGGAAGAGTATTTTGACTACCGACACTCATACTCTGCAAATTGAAGAGATTCTTGAGCTATTGCCGCACCGTTACCCGTTCTTGCTGGTTGACCGCGTGCTGGACTTTGACGAGGGTCGTTTTCTGCGCGCAGTTAAAAACGTTTCTGTAAACGAACCGTTTTTCCAGGGCCACTTTCCTGGCAAGCCGATTTTCCCGGGTGTACTGATTCTGGAAGCGATGGCGCAGGCCACCGGTATTCTGGCATTTAAAAGCGTGGGTAAACTGGAGCCGGGCGAGCTGTACTACTTCGCAGGCATCGATGAAGCCCGCTTCAAGCGCCCGGTTGTGCCAGGCGATCAGATGATCATGGAAGTGACCTTTGAGAAAACCCGCCGTGGTCTGACCCGCTTCAAAGGCGTGGCAACCGTTGATGGTAAAGTTGTTTGCGAAGCAACCATGATGTGTGCACGCAGCCAGGGGGCTTAATACGTGATTGATAAAACCGCCTTTATCCATCCTACTGCCATTGTCGAAGACGGCGCCGTTATCGGTGCTAACGTTCACATTGGCCCGTTCTGCATTGTCGGTGCCGACGTCGAAATTGGCGAAGGTACTGTACTGAAGTCTCACGTCGTTGTTAACGGCCATACCAAAATTGGCCGTGACAACGAGATCTATCAGTTCGCTTCCGTGGGTGAAGTGAATCAGGATCTTAAGTACGCGGGTGAACCGACGCGCGTTGAGATTGGCGATCGTAACCGTATCCGCGAGAGCGTCACCATTCATCGCGGTACAGTGCAGGGCGGCGGATTGACGAAGGTGGGCAGCGATAACCTGCTGATGATCAATGCGCACATCGCGCACGACTGTACGGTGGGCAATCGCTGCATCCTCGCGAATAACGCCACGCTTGCGGGGCACGTTTCGCTGGATGATTTTGTCATCATTGGCGGCATGACCGCCGTTCATCAGTTCTGCACCATCGGTGCGCACGTGATGGTCGGCGGCTGCTCGGGCGTAGCGCAGGACGTTCCGCCCTACGTCATTGCCCAGGGCAACCACGCGACGCCGTTTGGCGTTAACATCGAAGGCCTCAAGCGCCGCGGCTTTACCCGCGAGGCGATTATTGCCATCCGCAACGCCTATAAGCTGCTCTACCGCAGCGGCAAGACGCTGGACGAGGCGAAGCCTGAGATTGCAGAGCTGGCGAAGCAGCATCCTGACGTGCAGGCCTTCTCTGATTTCTTCGGACGTTCGACCCGTGGCCTGATTCGTTAATGTCTACCCGTCCGCTCACCATCGCCCTGGTCGCCGGAGAAACCTCCGGCGATATTCTTGGTGCCGGCCTTATTCGCGCCCTCAAGGCCCGCGTTCCCGACGCCCGCTTTGTCGGCGTGGCCGGTCCGCGCATGCAGGCCGAAGGCTGCGAGGCCTGGTATGAGATGGAAGAGCTGGCGGTGATGGGCATCGTTGAGGTGCTTGGCCGCCTGCGTCGTCTGCTGCACATTCGCGCCGACCTGACGCAGCGTTTCAGTGAACTGCGGCCCGACGTGTTTGTCGGTATCGATGCGCCGGATTTCAACATCACGCTTGAAGGCAAGCTGAAGGCCAGGGGCATCAAAACCATTCACTACGTCAGCCCCTCCGTCTGGGCCTGGCGGCAAAAACGCGTTTTCAAAATCGGCAGATCCACCGATATGGTGCTGGCCTTCCTGCCTTTTGAAAAAGCGTTTTACGACAGATTTAACGTTCCCTGCCGCTTTATCGGCCACACCATGGCGGACGCCATGCCGCTGGATCCCGATAAAAATGCGGCCAGGGATACGCTGGGCATTGCCCGTGACGTGCACTGCCTGGCCCTGCTGCCGGGCAGCCGCGGCGCGGAAGTGGAGATGCTCAGCGGCGATTTCCTGAAAACGGCGCAGCGGCTGCGCGAGACTTACCCTGACCTTGAAGTGGTCGTGCCGCTGGTGAACGCGAAGCGGCGGGAACAGTTCGAGCAGATCAAGGCGGACGTTGCGCCGGATCTGCGCGTCCATATGCTCGACGGCATGGCCCGCGAGGCGATGATCGCCAGCGACGCCGCGCTGCTGGCCTCCGGCACCGCGGCGCTGGAGTGCATGCTGGCGAAGTGTCCGATGGTGGTGGGCTACCGCATGAAGCCGTTCACCTTCTGGCTGGCGAAGCGGCTGGTCAAGACCGAGTACGTATCGCTGCCGAACCTGCTGGCCGGGCGCGAACTGGTGAAAGAACTCCTGCAGGAGGAGTGTCGCCCGGATCTGCTGGCGCAGGCGCTGCTGCCGCTGCTGGCGGACGGCAAAACCAGCCATCAGATGCACGACACCTTCCGCGAACTGCACCAGCAGATCCGCTGCAACGCCGACGAGCAGGCGGCGGACGCGGTGCTGGAGCTGGCAAAATGATTGAATTTATCTATCCGCACACCCGCTTGGTGGCGGGCGTCGACGAAGTTGGCCGCGGTCCGCTGGTCGGCGCGGTGGTCACCGCGGCGGTGATCCTCGATCCCGCGCGGCCGATTATCGGCCTCAACGACTCGAAAAAGCTCAGCGAAAAGCGCCGCCTGGCGCTGTTTGATGAAATTAAAGAAAAAGCGCTATGCTGGAGCCTCGGGCGCGCCGAGCCGTGCGAAATCGACGAGCTGAATATCCTGCACGCCACCATGCTGGCGATGCAGCGGGCCGTTGCCGGGCTGAGCATCCGGCCGGAATATGTGCTGATTGACGGCAACCGCTGCCCGGCGCTTCCGGTGCCGTCGATGGCGGTGGTGAAGGGCGACAGCCGCGTCGCGGAAATCAGCGCCGCGTCGATCCTGGCGAAAGTGACCCGCGATGCCGAAATGGCCGCGCTGGATCTGACCTTTCCCGAATACGGCTTTGCTAAGCATAAAGGCTATCCCACGCCTTTCCATCTCGAAAAGCTGGCGCTGCACGGCGCCACTGAACATCACCGGCGCAGTTTCGGGCCCGTTAAACGCGCGCTGGCAGCGGCTGAATAAGCAGGCGGACACTGAAGATGGCTGAACCACGTTTCGTACACCTGCGGGTGCACAGCGACTACTCCATGATTGACGGCCTGGCAAAGACCGGGCCGCTGGTGAAGAAGGCGGCCGCCCTCGGCATGCCGGCGCTGGCAATCACCGACTTTACCAACCTTTGCGGGCTGGTGAAGTTTTACGGCACCGGCCACGGAGCCGGTATTAAGCCCATCGTCGGCGCCGATTTCCACGTCCTGAGCGAGGTCTCCGGCGAGGAGATGACCCAGCTGACGGTGCTCGCCGCCAACAATACCGGTTATCAGAATCTGACGCTGCTCATTTCCCGCGCTTACCAGCGCGGGTACGGCGCCCTCGGGCCGTGGATTGACCGCGACTGGCTCATTGAGCATAAAGAGGGGCTGATCCTGCTCTCCGGCGGCCGGATGGGCGACGTCGGCAAGGCGCTGCTGCGCGGCAACATGGCGCACGCCGATCAGTGCCTCGCATTCTACGAAGAGCACTTCCCGGACTGCTACTATCTGGAGCTGATCCGCACCGGCCGCGCCGATGAGGAGAGCTACCTCCACGCCGCCGTGAAGCTTGCCGAGGAGCGCGGCCTGCCGGTGGTCGCTACCAACGACGTGCGCTTTCTCGAGGCCGGCGACTTTGACGCTCACGAAATTCGCGTCGCCATTCACGACGGCTTTACCCTCGACGATCCGAAACGTCCGCGCAACTACTCCGCCCAGCAGTACATGCGCAGCGAAGAGGAGATGTGCGAGCTGTTCTCTGACATCCCGGAGGCGCTGGAGAACAGCGTGGAAATCGCCAAGCGCTGCAACGTCACCGTGCGCCTCGGCGAATACTTTCTGCCGCAGTTCCCCACCGGCGACATGACCACTGAAGACTTCCTGGTGGCGAAGTCGAAAGAGGGTCTCGAAGAGCGTCTCGAATTCCTGTTCCCGGACCCGGCGGTGCGGGCGGAAAAACGCCCCGAGTATGACGAACGCCTGGATACCGAACTGAAGGTCATCAACCAGATGGGCTTCCCCGGCTACTTCCTGATCGTGATGGAGTTTATCCAGTGGTCGAAGGATAACGGCGTGCCGGTTGGTCCGGGACGCGGCTCCGGCGCCGGGTCGCTGGTGGCCTATGCGCTGAAAATCACCGATCTCGACCCGCTGGAGTTTGACCTGCTGTTCGAACGCTTCCTCAACCCGGAGCGCGTGTCGATGCCCGACTTCGACGTTGACTTCTGCATGGAGAAGCGCGACCAGGTGATTGAGCACGTGGCGGACATGTACGGCCGCGACGCGGTATCGCAGATCATCACCTTCGGTACCATGGCGGCAAAAGCGGTGATCCGCGACGTGGGGCGCGTGCTCGGCCACCCCTACGGCTTCGTGGACCGCATCTCCAAGCTGGTGCCGCCCGATCCGGGCATGACGCTGGCGAAGGCCTTCGAGGCCGAGCCGCAGCTGCCGGAAATCTATGAGGCGGACGAAGAGGTCAGGGCGCTGATCGACATGGCGCGCAAGCTCGAAGGCGTCACCCGTAACGCCGGCAAGCACGCCGGGGGCGTAGTGATCGCGCCGACCAAAATCACCGACTTTGCCCCGCTCTACTGCGACGAAGCGGGGATGCATCCGGTGACCCAGTTCGATAAGAACGACGTGGAGTACGCCGGGCTTGTGAAGTTCGACTTCCTCGGCCTGCGCACGCTCACCATCATCAACTGGGCGCTGGAGATGATCAACAAGCGCCGGGAGAAGAACGGCGAGCCGCCGCTGGATATCGCCGCTATCCCCCTCGACGACAAGAAAAGCTTCGACATGCTGCAGCGCTCGGAAACCACCGCGGTCTTCCAGCTTGAATCCCGCGGCATGAAGGATCTGATTAAGCGCCTGCAGCCCGACTGCTTCGAAGATATGATTGCCCTGGTGGCCCTGTTCCGTCCGGGGCCGCTGCAGTCGGGGATGGTGGATAACTTTATCGACCGCAAACACGGCCGGGAAGAGATCTCCTATCCGGACGTGCAGTGGCAGCACGAGTGCCTGAAGCCGGTGCTGGAGCCGACCTACGGCATCATTCTGTATCAGGAACAGGTGATGCAGATTGCTCAGGAGCTTTCCGGCTATACCCTCGGCGGGGCGGACATGCTGCGCCGCGCGATGGGTAAGAAAAAGCCCGAAGAGATGGCCAAGCAGCGCGGCACTTTCGAAGAAGGGGCGAAGAAGAACGGCGTTGACGGCGAGCTGTCGATGAAGATCTTCGACCTGGTGGAGAAATTCGCCGGCTACGGCTTTAACAAATCCCACTCCGCCGCCTACGCGCTGGTCTCCTACCAGACCCTGTGGCTGAAGGCGCACTATCCCGCCGAATTTATGGCGGCGGTCATGACCGCCGATATGGACAACACCGAGAAAGTGGTGGGTCTGGTGGACGAGTGCTGGCGCATGGGCTTAAAAATTCTGCCGCCGGACATTAACTCCGGGCTGTACCACTTCCACGTCAATGACGACGGTGAGATAGTCTACGGCATCGGTGCGATCAAGGGCGTCGGCGAAGGGCCTATCGAGGCGATTATCGAGGCGCGCAACAGCGGCGGCTATTTCCGCGAACTGTTCGACCTCTGCGCGCGCACCGACATCAAAAAGCTCAACAAGCGGGTGCTGGAAAAACTGATTATGTCCGGGGCCTTTGACCGCCTCGGGCCGCACCGCGCGGCGCTGATGAACTCGCTGCCGGACGCGCTGAAGGCCGCCGATCAGCACGCGAAGGCCGAAGCCATCGGCCAGGCCGACATGTTCGGCGTGCTGGCCGAAGAGCCGGAGCAGGTGGAGCAGTCCTACGCCAGCTGCCAGCCGTGGCCGGAGCAGATAGTGCTGGACGGCGAGCGCGAAACCCTCGGGCTGTACCTTACCGGGCACCCGATCAATCAGTATCTCAAAGAGATCGAGCGTTACGTCGGCGGCGTAAGACTTAAAGATATGCATCCGACCGATCGTGGTAAAGTCACCACGGCGGCGGGGCTTGTGCTTGCCGCGCGGGTTATGGTCACCAAGCGCGGTAATCGTATCGGCATCTGCACGCTGGATGACCGTTCCGGACGTCTGGAGGTGATGATGTTCTCCGACGCGCTGGATAAATATCAGCATTTGCTGGAGAAAGACCGCATCCTTATCGTCAGCGGACAGGTCAGCTTTGATGACTTCAGCGGAGGCCTTAAAATGATGGCCCGCGAAGTCATGGACATTGACGAAGCCCGGGAAAAATACGCTCGCGGGCTTGCTATCTCGCTGACGGACAGGCAAATTGATGACCAGCTTTTAAACCGTCTCCGTCAGTCTCTGGAACCCCACCGTTCGGGAACCATTCCAGTACATCTCTACTATCAGAGGGCGGATGCACGCGCGCGGCTGCGCTTTGGCGCAAGCTGGCGTGTTTCTCCGAGCGATCGTCTGCTAAACGATTTGCGTGGCCTCATTGGGTCGGAGCAGGTGGAACTGGAGTTTGACTAAAACAGGAATACTATGAGTCTGAATTTCCTTGATTTCGAACAGCCGATTGCTGAGCTGGAAGCGAAAATCGATTCTCTGACGTCCGTTGGCCGTCATGATGAAAAACTGGATATTAACATCGACGAAGAGGTGCACCGCCTGCGCGAAAAGAGCGTAGAGCTGACCCGTAAAATCTTCGCCGATCTGGGTGCATGGCAGGTGGCGCAGCTGGCTCGCCATCCGCTGCGCCCCTATACCCTGGATTATCTGCGTCTGGCCTTCGATGAATTCGACGAGCTGGCGGGCGACCGCGCTTACGCTAACGATAAAGCTATCGTTGGCGGCATCGCACGCCTCGACGGCCGTCCGGTGATGGTTATTGGTCACCAGAAGGGCCGCGAAACCAAAGAGAAAATTCGCCGCAACTTCGGGATGCCGGCCCCGGAAGGCTACCGCAAAGCGCTGCGCCTGATGGAGATGGCTGAACGCTTTAAGATGCCGATCATCACCTTTATCGACACCCCGGGGGCCTATCCGGGCGTAGGGGCGGAAGAGCGCGGCCAGTCTGAGGCTATTGCCCGCAACCTGCGCGAGATGTCCGGTCTGAAAGTGCCGGTTATCTGCACCGTGATCGGCGAAGGCGGCTCCGGCGGCGCGCTGGCGATCGGCGTGGGCGACAAAGTCAATATGCTGCAGTACAGTACTTATTCGGTTATCTCCCCGGAGGGCTGCGCCTCTATCCTGTGGAAGAGCGCCGACAAAGCGCCGCTGGCGGCAGAGGCAATGGGCATCATCGCTCCGCGCCTGAAGGAACTGAAGCTTATCGACACCGTGATCCCGGAGCCGCTGGGCGGCGCCCACCGCAATCCGGAAGCAATGGCGGCAAGCCTCAAGGCGCAGCTGCTGGCGGATCTGGACGATCTCGATGCGCTTGATACTGAACAGCTGCTTGACCGCCGCTATCAGCGCCTGATGAGCTACGGCTACGCGTAAGCCGCAGGTTATTTGCAGGGCGCGCGCGCCGCAAGGGCCACACTCCGGTGTGGCCTTTTTGCATTATGATATTGACGTGATCCGAAACAGGAGAAGAGATGCTTGTCATAAAACAGATCCACCATATCGCCATCATCGCCAGCGACTACGCCCGCAGTAAAGCGTTCTATTGCGACATTCTCGGCTTTACGCTGCAGGCGGAGGTTTACCGCGAAGCGCGCGACTCCTGGAAGGGCGATCTGGCCCTCAGCGGCCAGTACGTCATTGAGCTCTTCTCCTTCCCGGCGCCGCCCGCGCGGCCCTCGCATCCGGAGGCCTGCGGATTGCGCCACCTGGCGTTTGCCGTGGAAGATATTGACGCGGCGGTAGCGCACCTGGAAATGCATGGCGTACAATGCGAAGCTATTCGAATCGATCCCTGTACCGACCGCCGCTTCACCTTTTTCAGCGATCCTGACGGTCTGCCGCTGGAGCTGTATCAGTCATAAGCCATGAGCCTGAAATCCGTCATCGACGCGCTGCGCCCGTATCAAAAAATTCTTATCGCCTTTAGCGGCGGCCTCGACTCCAGCGTGCTGCTGCACCGGCTGGCGCAGTGGCGCGCGTCCGGGCAGGCGGTCAGCCTGCGGGCTATCCACGTTCACCACGGCCTCAGCGCTAACGCCGATGCCTGGGTAGCGCACTGCCAGCGGGTATGCGACGCGCTGGACGTGCCGCTTGAGGTGGCCAGAGTCCGGCTTGCTGATACCGGCCTCGGCGTTGAGGCCCACGCGCGGGCCGCGCGCTACGATGCGTTCCGCGCCGCGCTGCGGCCGGATGAGGTTCTGGTGACGGCCCAGCACCTCGACGATCAGTGCGAAACCCTGCTGCTGGCGCTCAAGCGCGGCAGCGGCCCGGCGGGACTGTCGGCGATGGCGGCGGATTCGCCGTTTGCCTCAACCCGGCTGCTGCGCCCGCTGCTGAACGAGTCCCGGGCGTCGCTGCAGGCGTGGGCGGATGAGCACCGGCTGAGCTGGATCGAGGATGAGAGCAATCAGGACGATGCCTACGACCGCAATTTTCTGCGCCTGCGCATTATGCCGGCCCTGGCCGCCCGCTGGCCGCACATTGCGACAGCGGTTGCCCGCAGCGCGGCGCTGTGCGGCGAACAGGAGCAGCTGCTGGATGAACTGCTGGCAGAGCAGCTTGCGGCGCTGGTGGGCGAGGCGGGTCAGCTGGCTATCGCGCCGCTGCAGGCGATGAGCCCGCCGCGCCGCTCGGCCCTGCTGCGCCGCTGGCTGGCGCTGCACGGTGCGCCGATGCCCTCCCGGGAGCAGCTGGCTCGAATCTGGCAGGAGGTGGCCCTGGCCCGGGAGGACGCCGCGCCGCAGCTGCGCTCCGGCGACGGCGAGGTGCGGCGCTATCAGCAGCGGCTGTGGTGGATAAAGGCAACCGTGAGCCAGGCGGACGTCTGCCTGTCGTGGCCCGATATTACGCGGCCTCTGATGCTTGCGGACGGCGCGCTGCTGCTGCGCGCGGGGACGCTGCTGCGCCGGCCCGCCGCCGATGAGCCGGTGAGCGTGCGCTATCGGGCGGAGGGAAATATTCATCTCGTCGGCCGCCGGGGCGGCAGAAAGCTGAAGAAAATCTGGCAGGAGCTTGGCGTGGCGCCCTGGTTGCGCGATACCACGCCGCTGCTGTTTTATGGTGAGACCTTGATTGCGGCGCCGGGATATTTCGTCACCGTGGCGGGGCAGTGCGCGGCGGGAGAAGCGGGACTGGAGCTTATCAGGGAAAGGAACGGGCAGTAGCACTGCCCGTCGCAGTGATTATTCGGCGCTTACCACCACGGTACCGATTTTCGGATGGCTGAAGCTCTCAATAATATCCAGCCGCAGTTCCCGGCTTGCGCCTTCGGACTCCACCACCAGATATTCGACGTTTTTACGTGAGACCAGATCGCTGGCTTTCGCCTTCAACTCTTCTCCGTCTTTCAGCTTCAGCGTCAGGACGAGATGATGCTGGCAGGCGAGTTCAAGATTGTCGTAGTCGTCACAGTTGATCGGTTGATAAGACTCATTCATTGACATAATCGCTCACCAGTAAGTTTGCCGCCGCAAAGGCCGCTTTTTCCCTGATTGATTCTGACGCCGAAGCGTCAGAGGCAACTTCATTCAACACCTTCAGCACACAGCCCAGCGCATCCGGGACGTATCCCAGGTCGCCGCTGGCTATCTCCGCATATCGCTTGCGTATTAACTCACAATATTTTTCCACATGTCCTCCTGTCAGTGACTGACCTCACAGTGGGATGCAAGTTTAAGCCTACGAAGTTCCACTCTGTTTAGCAAGGTGACTATATCACAGGCATAAAATGAATATCAGCAGGATGAAAAACTGTCCCCCCGCCAATTGCGAACAGCCTTTTGCCGCTGATTTCGGTACAATATCCGCCATTTTTCAGGAGTGACCCCATGGCGCTGAAAGCGACAATTTATAAAGCAGCGGTGAATGTTGCCGATCTCGACCGCAACCGGTTTCTCGACGCCAGCCTGACGCTGGCGAAGCACCCTTCGGAGACCGAAGAGCGGATGATGCTGCGCCTGCTGGCGTGGATAATGTACGCCGATGACCGGCTGCAGTTTACCCGCGGCCTCAGCGCGGACGATGAGCCGGAGCTGTGGCTGCTTAACGATCATCTGGGTATCGATCTGTGGATCGAACTGGGCCTGCCGGAAGAGCGGCGCATCAAGAAGGCCTGCTCCCGCTCGCAGCAGGTGGCGCTGTTTACCTACAACAGCCGGGCGGCGGAGATCTGGCGTCAGCAGAATCAGGCGGCGCTGGCCGGCTTTGCCAACCTGACTATCTGGTATCTGGACGATGCTCAGCTCAGCCAGGTGGCGGCCTTTGCCGCCCGCAATATGACCCTGCAGGCTACGCTTCAGGAGGGGACTCTCTGGCTGTCGGACGAGCAGAATAATCTGGAAATTGTTCCCACCTGCTGGCAGCCCGCGCCGTGATTGTTATCTCCGGACGGGTAGCGCTGGCGGACGATGAGGTCGAAATCACCGCTATCCGCGCGCAGGGCGCCGGTGGGCAGCACGTGAATAAGGCCTCGACGGCTATCCATTTGCGCTTTAACATCCGGGAGTCCAGCCTGCCGGACGCCTATAAAGAGCGGCTGCTGGCCGCCAGCCACCACCTGCTGACGGCCGACGGGATGATCATCATCAAGGCCCAGGAGCACCGCAGCCAGGAGATGAACCGCGAGGCGGCCATCGCCAGGCTGGTGACAACTATTCAGTCGCTGACCGCTGAACAAAAGCGGCGCCGGGCAACCAGACCTACGCGGGCCTCAAAAGAGCGCAGGCTGAACGCCAAATCGGGCAAATCGTCGATCAAAGCGCTGCGCGGAAAAGTTCGACATTCCGGTGAGTAGCTCACCGGCCGGGGAAGATAAGGATATAAACGTGAAGAAACTATTACTGGCTGCGGCCGCGCTCGGCATGCTCTGCGCGCTGCCGGGGTGTAATAACCGCAGCGACGAGCCGCTGCAAAAAGTGGGTCAGCAGGAAAAGCTGCAGCCGATGCCGCAAAGCTGGCGGGGCGTCGTGCCCTGCGCGGACTGTGAAGGTATTGAGACCTCGCTGTTCCTCAATCAGGACGGCACCTGGGTGATGAACGAGCACTATCTCAAGGGGGCTAAAAGCGCCACCTTCGGCTCCTGGGGACGCTGGGCGCGCACCGCCGAGAAGCTGGTCCTGACCGACGGCCGGGGCGAAAAACGCTACTACCGGGTGAAGGGCGACAGGCTGGAGATGCTGGCGCGCGACGGTAGCCCGATCCCGTCTTCGAACCGCTATACGCTGGCGCCGGTGAAAGCCAGCCTGCCGACAACGCCGATGGCGATGCGCGGCATGTACATCTATTATGCCGACGTGGCGATCTTCACCGACTGCGCGACGGGCGTGCGCCTGCCGGTCGATAATACGATTGCGCTGGAGGAGGGCTATGCCGCCGCCAGCCGCAGCAGCGCAAAGCCGGTGCTGCTGGTGATTAAAGGTCACCTGGCGCTCGAGCCGAACCCCGACAGTGGGGCGATGGAAACGCTTCTCGTCCCGGACGGGCGCGGTGAGTTTCAGGCCGGAAAAGCGTGCGCTGATTAAGCCTGCGCAGAAACAAAAAAGCCCCTCGCGGGGCTTTTTTTATGTTCAGCCTTTAATGGCCTTCACCAGGTAGTCGAGGATCTCGCCGGTTTTGATCAGCTGCTTGTCGCCGCTGCGGCGGTATTTGTACTCGATATCGTCATTGTCGAGGTTGCGGTCGCCGATGACCACGGTGTGCGGAATACCGATAAGCTCCATATCGGCAAACATCACGCCCGGACGCTCTTTGCGGTCGTCCATCAGCACTTCGATACCCTGCGCGCGCAGCTCGCCGTACAGCTTCTCGGCCAGCTCCTGCACGCGGTAGGATTTGTGCATGTTCATCGGCAGGATAGCGACCTGGAACGGGGCAATGTTGTCCGGCCACAGAATACCGCGATCGTCGTGGTTCTGCTCGATAGCCGCCGCCACCACGCGGGTCACGCCGATACCGTAGCAGCCCATGGTCAGGATCTGGTTGCGCCCGTCTTCGCCCTGCACCGATGCCTTCATCGCTTCAGAGTACTTGGTGCCGAGCTGGAAGATGTGTCCCACTTCGATACCGCGCTTGATCAGCAGGGTGCCTTTGCCGTCCGGGCTCGGGTCGCCGACCACCACGTTGCGGATATCGGCCACTTCCGGGGTGGCGACGTCGCGATCCCAGTTGATGCCGAAGTAGTGCTTGTTGTCGATATTGGCCCCGGCGCCGAAGTCGCTCATGGCGGCAACGCTGCGGTCAATCACGACCGGTACCGGCATGTTCACCGGGCCCAGAGAGCCGGGACCGGCGTTAACCACGGCGCGGATCTCTTCTTCGGTGGCGAAGGTCAGCGGGCTGGCGACCTGCGGCAGCTTCTCGGCTTTAATTTCATTCAGTTCGTGATCGCCGCGCACCAGCAGGGCAACCAGCGGATATTCACGGCCTTCGGCGGCTTTCACCAGCAGGGTTTTGACCGTTTTTTCAATCGGCAGATTGTGCTGCTCAACCAGCTGGGCGATGGTTTTGGCGTTCGGGGTATCGACCAGGGTCATCTCCTGGGTTGCGGCGGCGCGCGGCGCGGCAGGCGCAACGGCTTCGGCCATCTCGATGTTGGCGGCGTAGTCGGACTCGCTGGAGAAGATTACGTCATCCTCACCGCTGGAGGCCAGCACCTGGAACTCGTGGGAGGCGCTGCCGCCGATGGAGCCGGTATCGGCCTGCACGGCGCGGAAGTCAAGGCCCATGCGGCTGAAGATTTTGCTGTAGGCCGCGTACATCTTGTCGTAGGTTTCCTGCAGCGACTCCTGCGAGGTGTGGAAGGAGTAGGCGTCCTTCATGATGAACTCGCGGGAGCGCATTACGCCAAAGCGCGGGCGCACTTCGTCGCGGAATTTGGTCTGGATCTGGAAGAAGTTCAGCGGCAGCTGCTTGTAGGAGCTCAGCTCGTTGCGGATCAGATCGGTGATCACTTCTTCGTGGGTCGGACCGAGGACAAACGGACGCTCGCCGCGATCGACAAAGCGCAGCAGCTCGGGGCCGTACTGCTCCCAGCGGCCGCTCTCCTGCCACAGGTCAGCAGGCTGCACCACCGGCATCGACACCTCGATGGCACCGGCGTTTTCCATCTCTTCACGCACGATGTTCTCGACTTTTTTCAGGACGCGCAGGCCGGTCGGCAGCCAGGTATATAACCCGGAGGCCAGCTTGCGGATCATCCCGGCGCGCAGCATCAGCTGGTGGCTGATCACTTCGGCGTCGGCAGGTGTCTCCTTGAGCGTGGAGAGCATGTATTGGCTAGTACGCATGATATTACGGTTCCATTTGAACGGTCGGTGCAGGCGGAACGTCCGCCTGAGTCAAAAAAAGTGGTTTAGTTTATCAGCCTGGCAGGGTTGTCAAAAGAGAGGAGAAGAAAATTAGCGCGGCTCGAGGGCGAAGACCTCAAAGCCCGCCTCAGTAACCCGCCAGCGGACGTTGAAATCGTGCAGCCATACCGCATAAGTTTTGCCGCTCTCTTCCCCTTTACGATAGGCCGGGCGCGGATCCTGCGCCAGCACCTCAATAATAAAATCGCCGAGGTGAGGATAGCGTTTCTCAAGCGCCGGCAGCCGCTGCGCAACCTCCGGGCTGAAGCTCACCGCCATCTCCGCCTGCGGGGCCTGCTGGGCATAGCCGGCTGCGGCTTCCGGCAGGGCTTCGGCAAAAGGCAGGTAGGGTTTGATATCCACCACCGGCGTGCCGTCAACCAGATCGAGGCTGCCGAGCTGGAGAATCACTTTGTCGCCCCGGCAGCGGATCGCCTGCAGTTCGACCAGCGACATGCCGACGGGGTTTGGCCGGAAGGTCGAGCGGGTGGCGAAGACGCCCATGCGCGCATTGCCGCCGAGGCGGGGAGGGCGCACGGTAGGCCGCCAGCCGCCTTCCATGGTCTGATGGAAGACAAACAGGATCCACAGATGGCTGAACGACTCCAGGCCGCGCACGGCGTCGGCCTGGTTATAGGGCGGTAGCAGGTGAAGCTCGCCGCTGGCGTGCTTCACCAGGCCCGGCTGGCGCGGTACGGCAAACTTCTCTTTATAAGGGGAGCGAATAACGCCTATCTGTTCGAAAGAGAAGGTGCTCATTTCGCCGAGACGTTAAGGGCCGAACCTACGCATACGGCCTGACGATAGCAGCCCGGCGTGCCGCTGGTGACTTCACAGCTGTGCAGCAGTACCGCATTAGCGCGCATTTTAGAGGCGTTGATCTGCATGCGTTTACGCGCGGTCGGGATATTCGGCGGTGAGTCCTGGTTGCTGGCCTGGCAGGAGTCGCCGCTGACCTCGCCGAGATCGCGGAACGGCTTGCCGACCAGATCCTCGGCTTTGGTGTAAATTCTTACCGGCGCGGCGCGCGGCGCTTTCGGCTTAACCGGTTCTGCTTTGGCTGGCGCTGCGGTGCTTTGTTCGGGTTCAACGGGAGATCTGCTTAGCATGGAACAACCGCTCAGGGCGAGCGCTAAAAAACAGACCGGTAAAGCACGCATAATATGTCCTCAAAGAATAAAAAACCGAAATCATCGAATCCGTTGACAGCTTAAACGACAGGACGGGCATAAGCCCGCCCTGAATGATATTACTTTGTAAAAAGATTACCAGCCCTTAACGGCGCCGCCGTTAAAGATCTTATTCGCCGCTTCGTAAACTTCGTCAGACTGATAGGCTTCGACGAATTTCTTCACGTTTTCAGCGTCTTTGTTATCTTCACGGGTCACGATCAGGTTAACGTACGGAGAGTCTTTGTCTTCCACGAAGATACCGTCTTTGGCCGGGGTCAGGCCAATCTGGCTGGCGTAGGTGGTGTTGATCACCGCCAGCGCGATCTGCGCATCGTCCAGGGAGCGCGGCAGTTGCGGGGCTTCCAGCTCAACAATCTTCAGGTTTTTCGGGTTTTCGGTAATATCCAGCGCCGTCGGCAGCAGGCCTACGCCATCTTTCAACTTGATAAGACCCACTTTTTGCAGCAGCAGCAGGGTACGGCCCAGGTTAGTCGGGTCATTAGGCACGGCAACCTGATCGCCCGGCTTCAGCTCATCCAGCGATTTGATTTTTTTCGAGTAGCCGGCAATCGGATACACAAAGGTGTTGCCGACGGCGACCAGCTTGTAGCCGCGATCTTTGATCTGCTGATCGAGGTAAGGCTTGTGCTGGAAGGCGTTAGCGTCGATATCGCCTTTGCTCAGCGCTTCGTTCGGCAGCACGTAGTCGTTGAAGGTGACCAGCTCAACGTCAAGACCGTACTTCTCTTTGGCCACTTTCTGCGCCACTTCCGCGACCTGCTGCTCGGCGCCGACGATCACGCCGACTTTAATGTGGTTCGGATCTTTTTCATCCTGACCGCAACCCACCAGTGCCAGAGAACCAATCAGGGCACCCACTGCCGCAAAGGTCTTAAACTTAAACGCCATCTTATTTCCTTAAACTCGTTGAGTTGTCTGTTGTGTGTAACGTTATTTGTGAGTCACTGCCCGGACGATGCGATCGCCAGAGAATTGAATTAAATAAACCAGAACCACCAGCAATACCAGCACGGTATTCATCACCGTGGCGTTATAGCCAATGTAGCCGTACTGATAGCCAATCTGCCCCAGACCGCCGGCGCCGACCGCGCCGCCCATTGCCGAGTAGCCGACCAGAGTAATCAGCGTGATGGTAGCGGCGTTAACCAGGCCCGGCAGCGCTTCCGGCAGCAGGACCTTACGCACGATCTGCATCGGCGTCGCGCCCATCGCGCGGGAGGCTTCGATAAGGCCGGTCGGGATCTCCAGCAGGGCGTTTTCCACCATGCGGGCAATAAACGGCGCCGCGCCAACGGTCAGCGGCACAATCGCCGCCTGAAGACCGATGGAGGTTCCTACGATAACCCTGGTGAACGGGATCATCCATACGAGCAAAATAATAAAGGGGATCGAACGGAAGATATTTACCAGCGCCGACAGCGTACGGTAAAGCTTCGCGTTCTCAATAATCTGCCCCGGGCGCGTGGTATAAAGCAGCACGCCCACCGGCAGGCCGATAACGAAACCAAAAAAGCCGGAGACGAACGTCATGGCCAGCGTTTCCCAGACGCCGCGTCCCAGTAGCCACATCATTGCCTCAGACATAACCCAGTACCTCTACCTTCACGTGATGTTGCTGCAGCCACGCAATGGCTGCCTGTGTATCCTGCTGTTGACCGTGCATTTCGGTCAGCATGATGCCGAACTTAACGCCGCCCGCGTAATCCATCTGGGCGCTAATGATGTTGTTATTGACGTTGAAACGCCTGGCGGTCTCGGAGAGCAGCGGCGCGTCGACCGACTGGCCGGTGAACTCCATGCGCAGCATCGGCACGCTGTCGGCCTGCTGTTCCGGCTTGAGGCGCGCCAGGTAGTCTTCCGGGATATCGAGGTGCAGCGTGGACTGAATAAACTGCTGCGCCAGCGGCGTTTTCGGATGGGAGAACACTTCGCTGACCGTATCCTGCTCGATAAGCTGCCCGTTGCTGATCACCGCCACGCAGTCGCAGATGCGCTTCACGACGTCCATCTCGTGGGTAATAAGGAGAATGGTCAGGCCGAGACGGCGGTTAATGTCCTTCAGCAGCTCGAGGATAGAGCGGGTGGTCGCCGGATCCAGCGCGCTGGTGGCCTCATCGCACAGCAATACTTTCGGATTGCTGGCGAGCGCGCGGGCGATGGCTACGCGCTGCTTCTGGCCGCCGGAGAGATTAGCGGGATAGCTGTCGTGCTTGTCGCCGAGGCCGACCAGCTCCAGCAGCTCGCTGACGCGGCGCTTAATCTCTTCCTTCGGCGTGTTGTCCAGCTCAAGGGGCAGGGCGACGTTGCCAAATACCGTGCGGGAGGCCAGCAGGTTAAAGTGCTGGAAGATCATGCCAATCTGGCGGCGCGCCCTGGTCAGCTGCGATTCGGAAAGGGTGGTCAGCTCCTGGCCATCAACCTGCACGCTGCCCTCCGTCGGGCGCTCTAGCAGATTAACGCAGCGGATCAGGGTGCTTTTTCCCGCCCCCGAGGCGCCGATAACGCCGTAAATCTGTCCGGCAGGCACGTGCAGGCTGACATCATTTAGCGCCTGAATGGTGCGGTGGCCCTGCTGGAACACTTTGGTGATATGTGAAAGTTTAATCATTAGCTATTTATTATCATTTAAAGTATTGCGGCGGCATTTTCTGCTGCGGCAGTGGTGCTGTTACCGTGAATGAAATGGATGTTAAGGCATCCAGACGTCTAAATCAATCAGGACTCTTGCTAATGAGCACTTTCTTGCGGTAGGAAACATGAGATACTAAACGCTACATGCCTTATTCAGGAGCAAACCGGTGGCAAAGAGCGTTCCCGCTATTTTTCTTGACCGTGACGGCACCATTAATGTCGATCATGGCTATGTGCACGAAATTGATGAGTTCGAATTTATTGATGGCGCGATAGACGCCATGCGCGAATTAAAAGCAATGGGCTTCGCGCTGGTGCTGGTGACCAACCAGTCCGGCATCGCCCGCGGCAAGTTCACTGAGGCGCAGTTTGAGACACTGACCGAATGGATGGACTGGTCGCTGGCGGATCGCGATGTTGACCTCGACGGCATCTACTACTGTCCGCATCATCCTCAGGGCACGGTGGAAGAGTATCGCCAGACCTGCGACTGCCGCAAACCGCATCCGGGCATGTTTATCTCCGCACGCGATTTTCTGCATATCGACATGGCCGCTTCTTATATGGTTGGCGACAAACTGGAGGATATGCAGGCGGCCCACGAGGCAGGCGTAGGAACAAAAGTCCTTGTCCGCACCGGTAAGCCGGTCACCCCGGAGGCGGAAGAAGCCGCAGATTGGGTTCTGGAAAGCCTTGCCGCACTGCCTGAGGCCATCAAAAAGCAGCAAAAATAGGCGTTACGACGAAAAGATGAGCGGTTGAAATAAAAATGCATTTTTCCGCTTGTCAGCGCCGAATTACTCCCTATAATGCGCCTCCATCGACACGGAGCAACGGCAAACAAGCCGCCGGGTTGAAAGGGAAAATTCCTGAAAAATGGGGTTGACTCTGAAAGAGGAAAGCGTAATATACGCCACCTCGCGACAGAGCGCTAAAGCGCGTCGCAACTGCTCTTTAACAATTTATCAGACAATCTGTGTGGGCACTCAAAGTGACATGGATTCTTAACGTCCTCGGACGAAAAATGAATACCAAGTCTCAAAGAGTGAACACGTAATTCATTACGAAGTTTAATTCTAAGAGCATCAAACTTAAATTGAAGAGTTTGATCATGGCTCAGATTGAACGCTGGCGGCAGGCCTAACACATGCAAGTCGAACGGTAGCAGAAAGAAGCTTGCTTCTTTGCTGACGAGTGGCGGACGGGTGAGTAATGTCTGGGAAACTGCCCGATGGAGGGGGATAACTACTGGAAACGGTAGCTAATACCGCATAACGTCTTCGGACCAAAGAGGGGGACCTTCGGGCCTCTTGCCATCGGATGTGCCCAGATGGGATTAGCTAGTAGGTGGGGTAACGGCTCACCTAGGCGACGATCCCTAGCTGGTCTGAGAGGATGACCAGCCACACTGGAACTGAGACACGGTCCAGACTCCTACGGGAGGCAGCAGTGGGGAATATTGCACAATGGGCGCAAGCCTGATGCAGCCATGCCGCGTGTATGAAGAAGGCCTTCGGGTTGTAAAGTACTTTCAGCGGGGAGGAAGGGAGTGAGGTTAATAACCTCATTCATTGACGTTACCCGCAGAAGAAGCACCGGCTAACTCCGTGCCAGCAGCCGCGGTAATACGGAGGGTGCAAGCGTTAATCGGAATTACTGGGCGTAAAGCGCACGCAGGCGGTCTGTCAAGTCGGATGTGAAATCCCCGGGCTCAACCTGGGAACTGCATTCGAAACTGGCAGGCTTGAGTCTCGTAGAGGGGGGTAGAATTCCAGGTGTAGCGGTGAAATGCGTAGAGATCTGGAGGAATACCGGTGGCGAAGGCGGCCCCCTGGACGAAGACTGACGCTCAGGTGCGAAAGCGTGGGGAGCAAACAGGATTAGATACCCTGGTAGTCCACGCCGTAAACGATGTCTACTTGGAGGCTGTGCCCTTGAGGCGTGGCTTCCGGAGCTAACGCGTTAAGTAGACCGCCTGGGGAGTACGGCCGCAAGGTTAAAACTCAAATGAATTGACGGGGGCC